>Ga0164242_10000127_pt1 | contig 91412 bp, 70 predicted proteins | sample OricomgcompostMG_FD_108783 | JGI IMG/M metagenome (GOLD analysis project Ga0164242, IMG submission 108783) | Miracle-Growth compost microbial communities from Emeryville, California, USA - Original compost - Miracle growth compost (MG) ...
TGCCCGAGTTGCGCGCGCGCGTGACGGCGAGCTTGACCCAGTCGCGGATCGGCGCGTCCTTCACGAGGCACATGCGCCAGATGTCGCCTTGCTCGACTTCCTGCGTGAGCGCATCGAGCACTTCGCCCGTGGCGTTGTCGACGATGCGCGCCGTGCCGTCCTGCGTGATTTCGTAGGTCTTGTCGTGCGAGCCGTACTCTTCGGCCTTCTGCGCCATCAGGCCGACGTTGGGCACCGTGCCCATCGTGCGCGGATCGAATGCGCCGTTGGTCTTGCAGAAGTTGATGATTTCCTGGTAGATGCGCGCGAACGTGCTTTCCGGAATCAGGCACTTGGTGTCGGCGGGACGGCCGTCGGCGCCCCACATCTTGCCGCCGGCGCGGATCATCGCGGGCATCGAGGCGTCGACGATCACGTCGTTCGGCGCGTGCAGGTTCGAGATGCCCTTGGCCGAGTCGACCATCGCGAGCGACGGACGGTGCTCGTGGCACGCGTGCAGGTCGCGAATCACTTCTTCGCGCTTCGATTCCGGCAGCGCTTCGATCTTCGTGTACAGATCGACCATGCCGTTGTTGACGTTCACGCCGAGCTCTTCGAACAGCTTGGCGTGCTTCTCGAACGCGTCCTTGTAGAACACCTTGACGGCGTGGCCGAACACGATGGGGTGCGAAACCTTCATCATGGTCGCCTTCACGTGCAGCGAGAGCATGACGCCGGTCTTGCGCGCGTCTTCCATCTGCTCTTCGTAGAACGCGAGCAGCGCCTTCTTGCTCATGAACATGCTGTCGACGATCTCGCCGGCCTGGAGCGCAACCTTCGGCTTGAGGACGATGGTCTCGCCGCTCTTCGTCACGAGCTCCATGCGGACTTCGCGCGCCTTGTCGTTCGTGATCGACTTTTCGCCGTGGTAGAAGTCGCCGTGCTTCATGTGCGCGACGTGCGTGCGCGAAGCCATGCTCCACTCGCCCATGCTGTGCGGGTGCTTCTTCGCGTAGTTCTTCACGGCGAGCGGTGCGCGGCGGTCCGAGTTGCCTTCGCGCAGCACCGGGTTCACCGCGGAGCCGAGGCACTTCGAGTAGCGCTTCTGAATGGATTTTTCTTCGTCGGTCTTCGGGTCTTCCGGATAGTCGGGGACCTTGAAGCCCTTGCCCTGCAGTTCCTTGATCGCGGCAACGAGTTGCGGAACCGAAGCGCTGATGTTCGGCAGCTTGATGATGTTCGTTTCCGGCAACTGCGTGAGGCGACCCAGTTCAGCCAGGTTGTCCGGCACGCGCTGTTCTTCGCTCAGGAATTCGGGGAATTCGCCGAGGATGCGGCCCGCCACGGAAATATCGCTGGTCTCGACGTTCACGCCGGCCGGCGCAGCGAAGGTGCGGATGATCGGCAGAAACGCGCTGGTGGCAAGCAGCGGCGCTTCATCGGTCAGGGTGTAGATGATGGTGGGTTGCTGGGTACTCATCGGCTTCTTGGCGGGGTTCAAAAACGGGGTGATAACACCACCGGCTGCGCGCAGTCGGCGAAACATTCGGATTTTGCCTCAATTTGACGATGCCTGGGGGCTTACTGTCCATCAATTTCATATTATGGAAAGCCGTTGCGCGGCGCTGTTTGGTCGTGAAATGAGTCCGTTTGCCCCGACCGGGCAGCCGCGCACTGAAAACGTTATCGCGCTGGAAGCCCACCGCACAAGGCTTTGCAGGGCGGTTCGGACGATTCGAGTGGGTCGCCTGTGTTTTCGTGTTCGCTCCCTCTATTATTTGTCAAGCTGGTAAAGACCCTTGTAAAAAGGCCGATGAATGGGGCAGTCTTATAGAAGAATTTTTTCCCGAAAGAGGTCATGCTGGCCGTTTTTCCTGATCGATGGGCGCGGTATCGAGGCTTGTATTACCACGAGTCGGTTGGGTCGCTCGAACTTGCGCGTGTCGTATCGGCCATAGCGGCGCATATCGCCCATGGCGGTCGCCCACCGCGCCATAAAACGCGCGAATTTGGGTTTCAACCAGGTGCCACCATGCTCCGGTGCCAATAAGCTGCAAGCTGTGTCGCGTATCACGCGTCCGGCGGCGGTTCGCTGCGCCTTGCGAGCGCGCGCCGCGGCGCGAGAACGATGACGGCGCAAGGGTCGGCGCCGAGGAGACAGCGTGCGCCTCGCGTCACGCACGATACATCGGCCTTTCGCTCTTAATATGCTTACAAATGTAATGAGGTAATCCGATGTCGATAGAAAAATCCGCGGAAATCGCCGCCCGATTCGACCGGCTGCCACCGTCGCGCACGGTCTGGTCGATGGTGGTCCTGCTTTCGCTCGGCGGGGTGTTCGAGTTCTATGATCTGTTTTTCACGGGCTACGTCGCGCCGGGCATGGTGCATTCGGGTCTGTTCACGCCCGAGTCGCTCGGTTTCTTTTCCGCGCTCGGGCCGCTCAAGGTGGCGGGCTTCGGCACCTTCGTCTTTTCGACCTTCGCGGGGCTGTGGGTGGGCGCGCTCGTGTTCGGTCAGGTGGCCGACCGGTTCGGACGCCGCATCATCTTCACGTGGTCGCTGATCTGGTACATCGTCTGCACGGCCATCATGGCGTTCCAGACGACCGGCCTCGGCCTGAACACCTGGCGCTTCATCGCGGGCATCGGCATCGGCATCGAGCTGGTGACGATCGATACGTACATCTCCGAGCTGATCCCGAGCGCCGAGCGCGGGCGCGCCTACGCGGTCAACCAGTTCATTACGTTCAGCGTGGTGCCGGTGGTGGCGTTTCTCGCGTACATCCTGAAGGATACGCAGCCGCTCGGGCTCGACTACTGGCGCGTCGTGATCCTGATCGGTTCGGTGGGCGCGGTGGTGGTGTGGTTTTTGCGGCGCAATATTCCGGAAAGCCCGCGCTGGCTCGCGCGTCACGGGCGCGTCGACGAAGCGGAGCGCATCGTCGCCGAAATCGAGCGTCGCGTGAGCGTCGAAAAGGGCATCGCGCTGCCGGCGCCCGGCGCCGTCCGGCTCGAAAAGGGCGGCCGCGGCTCGCTTGGCGAAGTGCTGCGCCCGCCTTATTTGCGCCGTACCGTGATTCTCTCGATCTTCAACATGGCGCAGGTGATCGGTTTCTACGGATTCGCGGCGTGGGTGCCGACGCTGCTGATCGATCGTGGCATTCACGTGACGCAGAGCCTTGCCTACGCCTTCGTGATCGCGATCGCGAATCCGTTCGGACCGCTCATTGGCGTATGGTTCGCCGACAAGCTCGAACGCAAGACGCAGATCATCGGCGGCCTCCTGATCATGGCGATCGTGATCGCGCTGTTCTCGCAGGCCTCGCAGCCGTCGGTGCTGATCGTGCTGGGCGTGCTCTTCACGCTCGCGTCGAACGTGATGTCGTATGCCTACCATGGCTATCAGGCCGAACTCTATCCCACGCGCGTGCGCGCTCGCGCGGTGGGCTTCGTGTACTCGTGGAGCCGGATCGCGGCGGCGTTCGCCGGGCTCGCCATCGGCATTCTGCTGCATCACTACGGCGTGCCGGGCGTGGCGATTTTCATCGGCGTGGCGATGTTCGTGGGGATCGTGATGATTCTGCTCGGGCCGAATACGCGCGGCCTCGCGCTCGAAGATATCAGCCACTGAACGCGTACGCGCCGCCGCCTGCATTGTGCGGCGCGGCGGCGCTTCACCGAACCTTGACGCCGGCTTCGCCCGTTGGCATTCCGTTCGAGTCGCGCGGCGGCGCGGCTTCCAGAAAGGCCCGCCCCATTTCCTGCTCGAAGCGCGGCGCGCTGCCTTCCCAGACGATGCGCGCGTGCTCGAGCACATAGACGCGGTCGGCGTGCGGCAGCGCGAAGCGGACGTTCTGCTCGCCCAGCAGCACGGTGATGGGCGTCGATTTTTGCAGCGCATCGAGCGCCTTCGACAATTGTTCGAGGATCACGGGCGCGAGCCCGAGCGTGGGTTCATCGAGGATCAGGAGCTTCGGCTGGGTCATCAGCGCGCGCGCGATGGCGAGCATCTGCTGCTCGCCGCCGGAGAGCGTGCGTGCGGTTTGGCTCTGGCGGGATTCGAGTATCGGGAAAAGCTTGAACAACCACGCAAGTTGTTGCGCGCGCACCGAATCGGCGACGTGATAGCCGCCCAGGTCGAGATTTTCGCGGACCGTCATGTCGCCGAAAAGCTCGCGTGTTTCCGGGCATTGCACGAGTCCCGAGCGCGCGATGGCCGCGCCGCTCATGCCGCGCAGATCTTGTCCATTGAAGCGGATCGTTCCCTTGTACGGCACGAGCCCCGACACGGCGTTGAAGAGCGTGGTCTTGCCCGCGCCGTTGAGCCCGACCACGGAAACGAATTCGCCCTCGCGCACCTGCAGACCGACGCCGTCCAGCGCGCACGCCTTGTCGTAGAGCACGCGCACGTCGGCCACTTCGAGAATGGGCTGCTTCGCATTCGCCGCGGCGCGATCGCGCTGGTGCAGTTCGAGTTTGCCGCCGAGATACACGCGGCGCACGGTCTCGTTGCGCATCACTTCTTCGGCCGTGCCTTCCGCAACGTATTCGCCCAGGTACATGGCGAGCACGCGGTCCGCTAGCGCGGAAAGGCTCTTGACGTTGTGATCGACCAGCAGCACCGCACGGCCTTCCGCGCGAAAGCCGCGAATCAGTTCGGAGAATGCCGCCGATTCTTCCACCGTGAGCCCGGCAAAAGGCTCGTCGACGAGCACGACTTTGGGGTCGCGCGCAATCGCTTTCGCCATTTCCATGCGCCGCAGGTCGGCGAACGGCAGCGTGGCGGGATGCCGGTGCATGACGGCCGCGAGCCCCACGCGCTCGGCAATTTCGCGCGCGCGCTGATGCACGTGCGGTTCGGCTGCGAGCTTGACGAGCGAGTCGGGCAGCAGGGCGAGCTTGATGTGTTCGAGCACTGTCTGCCGATGCAGCGGGCGCGAATGCTGGAACACGATACCCACGCCCGCGCGTGCGATACGGTGTGGCGCCCAGCCGGCCATCTCCACGCCATCGACCTTGACCGATCCCGCATTGGGGCGCTCGATGCCCATGATCAGCTTCATGACGGTCGACTTGCCCGAGCCGTTGGGGCCGATCAGGCCGAGAATCTCGCCGGGCCGGATGTCGAAGCCAATGTTCTTGACGGCGACGAGGCCGCCGAAGCGCTTGGTCAGCCCGCGTACCGAGAGAAGCGGGGCGTCGTTCATGAGCGCTCCTTCACGCGCAGCAGATTGCCGAGCAACCCGTCCGGAAAGAACAGCAGGGCGGCCAGCGCGACCGCCGCGACGACGAACGTGTTGAGCTGCCCGAGCGGGCGCAGGAATTCGCCCGCCACGATCAGGAAGATCGAGCCGAGCACGGCGCCGAGTATGGTGCGGCGTCCGCCGAGCACGGCCGCGATGATGATCTGGACGCCTACGCTGAGATCGACTACCGTGCTGACCGATGCCGTGCCCTGATAGAACACCAGCATCGCGCCCGCCACGCCCGAGAACAGCGCGCTGATGCAGAACGCCACGAGCTTGTGCCGCGTCACGTCGAAGCCTAGCGCCTGCGCGCCGATCGCGTCCTGGCCGCTCGCTTGCAGGATCAAGCCGATGGCCGAGCGCGAGAGTCCGAACAGCAGGATCGCGCAAACGACCAGGAACGCGAGGGCGATCCAGTAGTTATGGCTGGCATCGACCGACATCACGTCCGGCACCATCATGCCGATCTCGCCGCCCGTGATGCCTGCGAAAATCACGATCGCGTTCTGAAGCAGCAGCACGGCGACGAGCGTGACGAGACCGAAGTAGGGGCCGCGCAGCCGCAGTGCGGGCACCGCGAGCAGCAGGCCCCCGACCAGCGCGACAAGCCCGCCCGCGACGACGCAAACGGGGATGGGCAAGCCCCATCTCGCGTCGATGATGGCCGCCGTATAGGCGCCCAGGCCGATCAGGAAGGTCGGGCCGAAGTTGACCTCGCCGGCGAAGCCGAACAGCAAGTCCCACGACATGGCGAATACGCCGAAATAAAACGCAACCGTTAGCACACCCAGGAGGTAGCCCGAGATCCACCACGGCAGCGCGGCCGCCACGACGGCCAGCAAGACGGCCACCCAGATCGCACGAGAACGCATCAGAACGGTCATGGCGTCTCACTCCGCTAACGCCGCCCAAGAAAGCCCTGAGGCCGGATATACACGACGAGCACCAGCAGCAGCAACGCGGGCAGCGGCCGCAGGGTCGGCGCAACGAGGTAGGCGGTGATGGTCTCCAGATAGCCCACGACATAGGCGGCCATCAGCGACCCGGACACGCTGCCCAGTCCGCCCAGCACGACGATCGAGAACGCGCTGGCCGTGAGCTGGCCCGCGTTGTTGGTGCTCACGCCAAGGAACGACGCGAGCAGGACGCCCGCCATGCCGGCCAGCACGCCGTAGATGCTCCACGCGAGCAGATAAATGCGCGAAAGCTCGAACCCGAGCAGCGTGAGGCCGCGCGGGTTCATCGACGCCGCGGTGAGCGCCTTGCCCGCGCGCGTGCGGTTCACGAACAGCCATAGCAGGCCGATCACCGCCCAGCACACCACGGCGATCATGATTTCGTTGTAGGGCACGCGCACGCCGCCCAGATTGGCCACGCCGCGGATCAGCGGGCGCATGGTCACGGGGTTGTCGGTGAAAAGCCACGCCATGCCCTGCTGGATCATGATGCCCCACAGCAGCGTGCCCGTGAGCACGAAGATTTCCTTCTCTTCGCCGGGAATGGCGGCAGAGCGCTGAATGGGCCGCACGACCATCAGATACGTGATGTAGGCCGTCACCAGGCCGGCGAGCACGCCGAGCAGCGTGCCGAAATAGGTGCCGAGACCGGCTTCGCCCGCGAGCATCCAGCCCATCAGGGCCGCCACCAGCATCACGCCGCCGTGCGCGAGGTTCAAGATGCCGGAGACGCCGAAAATCAGCGTGAAGCCTATGGCGCCCAGCGCGTAGAGCGAGCTGATCGCAAAGCCATCGACGAGGATCTGCAGGAGCAGCATGTCGGGCCTTTCAGGTCGGTTGGGGTGTCGATACACGCGCTGTCCGGCCCGCCGCAGCGCGAGGGGCCGGACAATGCAAGGTCACGTCAGGCTACATCAGATGTCGTCGTCGCGCGAACCCTTGCGCTGCTGCACCGCCGCGCGGGGGCGCGCCCGCTAGTTCGCGCTCGCGTGCGGCAACTTGATGAAGGACGGGAACTTGACCGTGCCGTTGGCAATGGACTTGGGCCAGATTGCGACCTGCTTGCCGTTTTGCCATTGCAGGTTGATCCCCGTGATATAGCCCGGGCCGTATTTCAGCGCATGCGTGAACTGATCGTTCTTGCCATAGAACTCCCAGCGGCCGATCGTGCCGACATAGTCTGTCTTCTCGAGCGCGTCGACCATCTTGTCCGGATCGGTCGACCCCTTGTTGCGCTTGATCGCATCCGCGAGGATGTAGACGAGGTCGTAGGTCGAGAACCCGCAATACGCCGGCGATACCCCGAACTTCTTCTGATAGGCCTCGGTGAAAGGCACGGTCTTCGGCGTGATGGCCACGCCCGGCGCCGCCGCGGAGGCCGTGATCACGCCTTCGGTCGCGCCGTTCGTGTCCTTCCAGAAACTCGTGGTGGTGGCTTGCGAGCTTTGCCCCGTCATGGGAATGGGCACTTGCTGATCGTGCCATTGCACGGTCGGCTGCACGCCCACGTGGCTAATGCCCGTGGTGATCGTATCGGGGTGCTTGGCCTCGATCTGATTGAAGATCGGCGTGAAGTCGGTGGTATCCGGATTGAAGCGGATATGGTCGAGCACCTGAAGACCGGCTTTGGGCAGGCACTCCATGAAGCGCTCGTCGAGCGGCTTGGTCCACGCCGCATCCTCGCTCATGATGACCGTCGTCTTCATCTTGAACTGGCCGACGAGAATGTCATGCGAGAAATCGCAGATCGACTGTGCGATGAAGGCCGATGTCATCCAGCCGTGGAAGGTGTACTTGTAGTGATCGTAGTCGTCGTGAACGTGCTTCGAGATGTCGTTGCTCGCCGCACCGGGCGTAATGAAGGGCATTTTCAGCCGGGCCGACCATGGCTCCATGGCCAGCGCCACCTCGCTGATATGGCTGCCGATCACGGCGACCACCTTGTCCTGGGTCGCGGCGCGCTGGAAGGCGCGCACGCCGTCCGAGGCGGAGGAGTGGTCGTCGTACGCGATGATCTGGATGGGCCGGCCATCGACGCCGCCGCTCGCGTTGATTTCATCGGCGGCGAGCTGGGCCGCCTTGCTGATGGAGGCGCCCGCTACGGCGGACTCCTCGCTAATCACGCCGATTTTGATCGGTTCCCCTGCTGCATGGGCGCCGGCAGTCAGACCCAGCCCCGCTACCGCCGTACCTGCCGCGACGACGCGAGACAGGTTTCGCCACACTCCGTTTCTGGACATCATGCATCTCCGATTCTATGGGATCGTTGTGCAACAGTTGCCCGCTACATTGCAGCTTGAAAGGTGTACTGACAACAATATCATTTGTTTTCATGCGTGCCACATCGGTAGAAACGATTACGGGTGCCGCCCCGGATTCATGGTGCAAAGCGGAAAAAAACGCATTGAAGCGCAAGGGGGCGCGAATTCCGTGCTGAGCAACGATGCTTCGATTACGAAGGCGCAAGCGCAAAGCAGCGGCCTCGGTTATGTCGCCCAGCGCTTCGACCAGATCGATGCGGCGCACACGGGCCGCGTCTCGACGAGCGATGTCCGGCAATATGACTTCGACGACACGTCGATATCGCCGAAGGACTTGTGCGCGAGCGAGGCGACCGTGCCATTGGATTCGAGCGTGGCAATGGTAGCGGCAGCCGGTAGTACTCCTCGAGCGAGAGAATCTGCCGGCTCACCGCGCCTTGCGTGAGGCACAGGTGCTCCGCCGCGCGCGTGAAGCTGCCGTAGCGGGCCACCGTTTCGAAGATCCGCAGGGCGCTCAGGGGCGGGAGATGTCTCATTGCGCGAGCGGTTTAGACGTTGTCCTTCGCCACGAGAACAACGGGCGTTTCGATGAAGTCCGAAAGATCGTCCTGGGTCTGCCGCTCGACATGGGCTTGCATCACCACGTCGAGGCCGTAGACGGCTTGTTTGGCGGCGAACTGGTCGAGCGTGGCGAGCAGCTGGCCTTTCTTGATGAGCGGCTTGATGGCGTCGTCGTCGTTGAAGCCCGTGATGAGGACGCGACCGCTCAACTGCGCTGCGCGCACGGCGTCCACGGCGCCGCGCGCCATGTTGTCGTTCGCGCAGAGCAATGCGCGGATGCCGGGGTGCGCCGCGAGCATCGCCGCGGCCGCGAGGCGGCCTTTGCCGTAGCCCCAGTCGCCGGGCGCGACGGCCGCGATCTCGACGTGCGCGGCTTGCATGGCGTCGCGATAGCCGGCGTTGCGCTCCTGCGCGTTGCGCGCGCTGGGCACGCCCTCGATGATGCCGACCCGGTCCCCCGGCCGCAGCCGATGCGCGAGATAGTCGCCGACGAGCCGCGCGGCGCGCCGGTCGTCGGGGCCCACATAGGGCACGCGGATGCCCGCGGCGCGCAGCGCATCGGCGTCGAGCGGATTGTCGATCGTCACCGTCAGGATGCCTTGCTGCACGCAGCGGCGCGCGGCCGGCACGAGCGCGCGCGAATCGGCGGGTGCGAGCACGATGGCGTTCACGCGCTGGGCAATCAGTGCGTCGATCAGGCGGATCTGGCCATCCGAGTCGGTCTCCGTCGCGACGCCTTGCACCCGCAGCTTGAACGGGTAGGGCGCGTGCGCCTGGAAGACCTGCGCGGCGGCGACCATGGTCTGAGTGAAGGCATCCGGCAGCGCCTTGAGCACCAGCGCGATAGTGAAGTCGCGTGTCGCGCCGTTGCTCGCGCGGGCGTGCGCGGCGCCGATCGCGGCAAGCAGGCTTGCGACTACGACGCGGCGGCGTTTTTCATCAGGCATGGCAAAGGCGGCTTGGGGCGCGCAGGGCGCGAGAGTGGGCGAGTCGACCGGGAATGCTGGAAGTGTAAACGACGCACGAGGCTTCGGCGCGGCCTTCACGAGGGGCGGCTTTATTCTCGCGCTTGCCTTGTCTCGTCTCCTGATTGCGCTCGCGCGACCAGATGCTCGACCATGCGCTGCGCGGCTGGTTGCAACGCATCGAAGTCGCGAAAGCAGACGATGAAGCGCCGCCGCGCCCAGGCATCGGAGAGCGCGATCGTCCGCACGTTCATGATGCGCGTGCAGGTCTGGCCGACCTCCTGCGGCACGACGCTGATGCCGAGATTCGCCGCGACCACCCGGAACGCGGCGTCGAAGTTCGACACGGTCGCGCGATAGTCGATGGTGCGCCCGCTGCGCGCCGCAGAACGTTGCAGCAGCGTATGAACCGCCGTGGAAGGCGGCAGGCCCACGTGCTCGTAGTCGAGCGTCTCGGCGAACGATACGGTCTTGCGGCGCGCGAGCGGATGCTCGGGATGCACCGCGAGCGCGAGCCGGTCCTCGCGCCACGGACGCGACTCGAGGCCCGCGAGCTCCACGTTGTCCCAGCAGACGCCCACCGACGCCACGCCATCGCGCACGCGCTGCACCAGTTCGCTGGAGGTGCGCTCGTCCACGTTCACGCGAATGTTCTGGTGCGCCGGCATACGCATGAACGAGGCGAGGTCGTCGAGCAGCGCCTCGGCAATGGCCGAGGCTGAGGCGCATACGCTCACGCTGCCGCGCAATCCGCTGCCGAATGCCGCGATGTCGCCGAGCGCGCGCTCGAGCGTGAAGATCACGCTGCGCGCGTGCTCGAGCAGCGCGACGCCCGCCGGCGTGGGCTGCACGCCGCGCCGCGAACGCGTGAGGAGCGGCACGCCGAGACTCGCCTCCAGTTGCGCGATGCGCTTGCTGATCGCCGAGGGTTCGATGTGTTCGTCGCGCGCGGCGCGGCCCATGTTGCCGTGCTCGCAGACGGCAACCAGCAATCGCAGGGTCTTGATGTCGATGTCGTGCATGCGCGCGGCTCCGTCTCGCTCCACGGGTTTTTCGGTCCGATAGGTTTCCGGATCGGAATGTTACCGGTTCCGAAATACCGCTTTATGTATCTCGGGGAATGGCTAAAGTTAGCACATCGTCGGCTCCCGCATGAACCGGGATAGGAACCGACCGCTTATGGAGACCCTTCATGCCCTCATTCCCCGAGCGCGCTGTCCTGCGCGAAGTCGGCTTGCGCGACGGCCTGCAAAGCATCCAGACCGTGCTGCCCACCGCGCGCAAATGCGAGTGGCTGCGCGCGGCGCATGCCGCGGGCCTGCGCGAGATCGAAGTGGGTTCGTTCGTGCCCGCCCGCTTGCTGCCGCAACTGGCCGATACGGCTGAACTCGTCGATTTTGCGCGGCGCCTGCCGGGCCTGTTCGTCTCGGTGCTGGTGCCCAATCTCAAGGGCGCCGAGCGCGCGCTCGAAGCGGGCGCCGATCTCATGCTCGTGCCGCTTTCCGCGAGCGAGGCGCACAGCCTCGCGAATCTGCGCAAGACGCCCGACGAAGTGGTCGCCGAAGTCGCGCGCATGCGCGCCGCGCGCGACGCGGCCGGCGCGAAGACGCTGATCGAAGGCGGCATCGGTACGGCGTTCGGCTGCACGTTGCAGGGCCGCGTTGCCGTGCAGGACGTGCTGCGCTACATGCAGGCACTGCTCGATGCGGGCGCGGACCGTGTGAGCCTCGCCGATACGGTGGGCTACGCGAACCCCGCCGCCGTGCGCGGGCTCTTCGGGCAAGCGCGCGCCATCGCGGGCGAGCGGCTCTGGTGCGCGCACTTTCACGACACCCGTGGCCTTGCGCTCGCCAATGTCTATGCCGCGCTGGAGACGGGCGTCGCGCGCTTCGACGCCTCGCTCGCCGGCATCGGCGGTTGCCCGCACGCACCCGGCGCGAGCGGCAATGCCGCGAGCGAGGATCTCGCGTTCATGCTGGCCGACATGGGTATTCAGACCGGCATCGATATCGAGGCCTTGCTCGCCCTGCGCGCACAAGTGGCGCAATGGCTCGGGAACGAAACGCTGCATGGCACGCTATGGCGTGCGGGCCTGCCGAAGACGTTTCGCGCCATCCATTCAATTTGATTCGTCATACTTATCTTCTCATGAATACAGCAAAGCGGCTTCCGCTGGACGGCGTGCGTGTCGTCGAATTCACGCACATGGTCATGGGCCCGACGTGCGGCATGATCCTCGCCGATCTCGGCGCGGAGGTCATCAAAATCGAGCCGCCCGGCGGCGACAAGACACGCAACCTGCCGGGGCTCGGCATCGGCTTTTTCCGCTCGTTCAACCGCAACAAGAAGAGCGTCGTGCTCGACATCAACACGGAAGCGGGGCGCGTGGCGGCCGTCGAGTTGATCGGGCAGAGCGACGTGATGCTCGAGAACTTTCGCCCGGGCCTCATGAACAAGCTCGGGCTCGATTACGCCACGCTTGCGCAGCGCTATCCCCACCTCATCTACGTTTCGCACAAGGGCTTCCTGCCGGGGCCTTACGAGAACCGTCTCGCGCTCGATGAAGTCGTGCAGATGATGGGCGGCCTTTCGTACATGACGGGGCCGCAGGGCCGGCCGCTGCGCGCGGGCACCTCGGTCAACGACATCATGGGCGGCATGTTCGGCGCGATCGGCGTGCTGGCGGCGCTGCGCGAGCGCGACGCAACCGGGCGTGGCCAGGAAGTGCAGAGCGCGCTCTTCGAAAACTGCGTGTTCCTGAGCGCGCAACACATGCAGCAATACGCGATGACGAAAGAAGCGCCGCCGCCCATGCCCTCGCGTGTCTCGGCGTGGAGCGTGTACGACGTGTTCACGCTTGCCGAGGGCGAGCAGCTCTTCATCGGCGCCGTGAGCGACAAGCAGTTCGCGACGCTCTGCGAGGTGATTGGTTGTCCGAATCTTGCCGATGAGCCGCAATACGCCACCAACGCTTCGCGCGTAGCCGTGCGGCCCGAATTGCTCGCGCGGCTTGGCGAAGTCCTGAAGACCGTGCGCGCAGGCGAATTGACGCCGCGGCTCGAAGCGGCCGGCATTCCCTATGCGCCGATCGTGCGTCCGGACCAGCTATTCGACGACCCGCATCTGCGCGAGAGCGGCGGACTCGTGCCGATGCAGACCGACGACGGCGAGACCACCGAAGTCGTGCTCCTGCCGCTCCTGATGGACGGCCGCCGCCCGGGCGTGCGTCAGCCGCTCGCGAAAGTCGGCGAGCACACGGCGGAAGTGCTCGCGCGGCTCGATGGTGCGAAAGCCCAGCCGTAGCGGCGCCGGGCTGCCCTCACGCGCCGCGGGCCGCAAACGCTCGCGCAAGCACGCAAAACCCAGCCCCTGCGGCGGCAATCGCCGGAGCGATGCCGCACGCAGGGACGACATGGAGACAGACATGCAACGAACCCTCACCACGGACGAGGTGGCTGGCGCACGGCTGCCCGAGACGGCCGCCACCGCGCACGCGGCGGCGCAGGCCTTGTCCGCGCGCCTCGACCGGCTGCCTGTCACGCGGCAGCTCTGGAAGCTCGTCCTGCTCATCTCGTTGGGCGGCTTCTTCGAAGTCTACGATCTCATCTTCACGGGCTATATCGCGCCGGGGTTGGCGAAGAGCGGCCTGCTGCAGACCACGACATCGAGCTTCTTCGGCTTCAACGGGATCGGCGCATTCGTTGCCGCCACCTTCGGCGGCCTCTTTGTGGGAACCCTGGGCTTTGGCTGGTTGCCCGATAAATTCGGACGCCGAAGCGTTTTCACGTTTTCGCTGTTATGGTATTCGCTCGGTTCGGTGTTGATGGCGATGCAGCATTCGGCCGAAGGCCTGATTTTATGGCGCTTCATTACGGGAATTGGCGTGGGCATCGAGATCGTCACGATCGACAGCTACGTCACGGAGATGGTGCCGCAGCAGATGCGCGGGCGCGCCATGGCGTTCAATCAGGCCATCATGTTCGCGGCTGCGCCGGCTTCGGCGCTGCTCTCGTGGTGGCTCGTGCCGATCGCGCCATTCGGCCTCGACGGCTGGCGCTGGGTCGTGCTTGCCGGCGCGCTGGGCGCCGTGCTCGTGTGGTTCGTGCGCCGCGCCGTGCCGGAGAGCCCGCGCTGGCTCGCCACCCATGCGCGCACCGAAGCGGCCGAGCGCATCATCGCCGGACTGGAGCAGGCGGCGCGGCGCGAGAGCGGCCGCGACTTGCCGGCGCCCGCGCCGACGCTCGCGTTGCCCACGCACCGGCGCGCGTCGCTTGCCGAGTTGTGGCGGCCGCCTTATCGTGCGCGGCTCATCATGCTGATCGCGTTCAATCTGTGTCAGGCCGTCGGCTACTACGGCTTCGCGAACTGGGTGCCAACACTCCTGATCGGGCAGGGGGTGACCGTCACGAAGAGCCTGCTCTACGCGTTCGTGATCGCCATCGCATTGCCGTGCGGCCCGTTGCTTGCCATGCCGGTGGCCGACCGGATCGAACGCAAATGGCTCATCGTCGCCTCGGCATTTGCGGTGGTGGTCTTCGGCCTGTTGTTCGCACAGGTGCGCAGCGCCACGGCGCTGATCGTGCTCGGCATCCTGATCAGCCTCGCCGGGCAAACCATCTCGGTCTGCTATCACGCCTACCAGGCAGAGCTCTTTCCCACCTGGGTGCGCTGCCGCGCGAACGGCGTGGTCTATTCGGCGAGCCGCGTGGGCGCGACGTTTTCGGGCTTCATCATCGCCGCGCTGCTGCGCGACTTCGGCGTGCATGGCGTGTTTGCCGGCATCACGCTCTGCATGCTGGGGGTCATGGTTTCGATTGGCGCTTTCGGTCCGCGAACCAATGGTCTCTCGCTCGACGAATTGTCGAACTGACGCCGATGTTCGCACCGTTGTGCGCGGTATAAAGTGCAACTAACAGCCAGTTCCGCGCGTTGCCATCCAATATGGGGACGCAGCCGCACGGCAATTGCATGCGATGCTCATTCACGGCGGCATGCAGGGTGGGCGGGGGCTCGGATGGAATGCGGCAATGCGTCTCTGGATCGTTCGGCCGCGCGTCCTAGAATGGATTTCGTTGCCCACCCGCTGTTTCATGCACTGCCATGGCCAAGAAAATTCCGCTGCATCCGACGCATCCCGAACGTATCTGCTGGGGCTGCGACCGCTATTGCCCCGCAGGGTCGCTTAGCTGCGGAAACGGCTCGTCGCGCACGCAGCATCCCATCGAATTGCTCGGCGACGACTGGCTCGAATACGGCGACTGGGGTTTCGACATATCCGAAGACGAAGCATCAGCCAGCACAAGCGCTCAGCACTGAGTCAATGCAAACGAAAAAAGCGGGTGCTTCAGTTTCGTTGAAGGCCCGCTTTTAGTTTCCCCGCTCCTTTATCCCGCCAAATTCCTCGCCGCGGCCGCGCAGCCCGCGTCCATCAGTGGCTCGACCATTGCGCGCCGTTCGTCCGGCAGGAAATCGCTGATCCACACCAGCCGGCAACGTCCGCCGGCATCGGCCACGATTTGCATCGAAGCGGCGTGCTGGTCGAAGTTCGGCCCGCAAACGGTATAGGCAATACGCATGTGCGCGTCGTCCACGGCGACGATTCGCTCCTGCACCACGTTGCCGTTGGCAAAGGTCACGGTGCGCAGATCGCCCTCCACCTGCGCGTCGGTCAGCACACCGGCGAACACCCGTGCGACGTTGCGCGAATCGCGCAGGGTCGCCCATGCCCGGGCCGCATCGGTTTCAAGGGGAATATCGCGGTAGAGGGAAGCCATCGGATTGTCTCCTTCGTCCATGCCTGCATGCAGGCGTCGAAACCCATTGTGCGCGGTGGCCCGTGCCTGCGCCTGGGGAAAATTGCTGCGCATTCAGACGTGCCGAAAACCGATGCTTCGCACGTCGCCGTGCATACCGGCGCTAGCCTGGCACCGGGTCTCAATGCGTATGCCGATGATGCACGTCCGGATAATGTGCGTGCGCGTGCGTGAGCGGCACGTGGTGATGGGCATGCGTGTGCGGCTCGGTGCCGTCCCAGTCGAAGTCGTGCTCGTGCCGATGGTGCGCGTCATGCCGATGCCGATGCGTATGGTCGAGCGCCTCGTGCGTATGTACGTGTTCGTGGCGCTCGCGCACGTGCAGCCAGACGCCCAGCGCCATGAGCGCAAGGGCGAGCCAGAACGTCGGTGCCGGACGCTGCGGCCAGAGCAGCAGCGCGAGCGCGACGCCGAATAGCGGCGCCACCGAAAAATACGCACCCGTGCGCGCCGTGCCCAGATTGCGCAGCGCGATCACGAATAGCACGAGGCTCACGCCGTAGCCCGCGAAGCCCACGGCGAGCGCGCTTGCGAGCCGTACGCCGTCCGGCCAGTGCGCGCCCAGCCAGAACGCGACAGCCAGATTCACGGGGCCCGCGACCACGCCCTTGAGGCAGGCGATCGTCATGGCGTCGCTGGCGGAGACCTTGCGCGTGAGGTTGTTGTCGATGGCCCAGCACAGGCACGCACCCGCCACGAACAGCGCGCCCGGCGCGAGTCCCGCCTGCGGCCCGCTCCACGAGAGCAGCACGCCGCCCGCGACGATGGCCGCCATGCCCAGCGCGATTTGCGCGTCGAAGTTCTCGCGAAAGCACACCCATGCGATGAGCGCGGTCAGCACGCCTTCGAGGTTGAGCAGCAGCGAGCTGGTGGCGGCGGGTGTCGTGACGAGCCCGAGCATCAGCAGCGCCGGGCCGGCGACGCCACCCGCGAGAATCGCGCCCGCGAGCCAGGGCGCTTCGGCCAGACGCAGTGGCGCGTGCGTGGGCGGCGCGTCCGCGCGGCGGCGCAGACGCCGCACGAGGATGACGAGCGCGAGCCCGGCGCCGCTGCCCAGATAGAAGAGGCCTGCCACCATGAAGGGCGGTAGCGTGCCGAGCAGCGCCTTGGCGAGCGGCGTGGCCACGCCGAACAGCGCGGCGGCCAGCAGTGCCGTGGTGATGGCGCGAAGATGCGATTTCATGGCTGTCCTGCGTTCAATGCAAGCGTTGGTTGGCGCCCCGGCATTTCGCACCCTCTCGGGCAGGATCCAAAGGCAGCGGTGTAACGGGACGGTCGAACCGTCATCGCGTTGCGCGCGGTTGAACGGGGAGCGCTCGATTATCGCCGCTGCGTGCGGCACGGTGCGCCCGCTTTTATGTCTTCGCGCTTCTGTTTCGCCCCGTCTGCGCGGCACGTATGGATTTTGTATGGAATTCGAAGCGAATCTGCAATGATTGCGCCGCCCGCGACGCGCACGATTCACCTGGCGGCGACATCGAAGGGCTGGAAGATGACGCCGCTATGGATGCAATGAAGCCGAAACGCCGGGCTCGTGCTCGAATTCGTACCGGCGCTTCATATGCGGCAAGCGCTTACTGGCGCATGAGCGCCATCATCGCGCCGAAGCCGACGAACACGCCGCCCGTCACGCGGTTGAACGCCTTCGCCACGCGGCGGCTCTTGAGCGTTGCGCCGATACGCGTGCCGAAGCCCGCATAGACCAGATACCAACTCACTTCGCACACGGCGAAAGTCGCGACCAGCACGCCGAACTGCGGCAGCGTGGGACGGCTCGCGTCGATGAACTGCGGCAGCAGTGCCGCCGCGAACAGGATGGCCTTGGGGTTGCTGCTCGCCACCAGGAAGCCGTTGCGAAAGAGTGCGCCCGGCGAGCGCCCGGTGCGGGTGGCGAGCGCTTCGGCCATTGCGTTGCCGGCATCGACGCCACTGTCGCGCACCGGCGCGCGCCATGCCTTGACGCCCAGATACACGAGATACGCCGCGCCAACGAAGCGCAGCACGTTGAACATGGTCGGCCATGCTTGCAGGAACACGCCCAGACCGGCTGCGGAGACGGCCAGCATGAGCACGAGCGCGGAAAGGCAGCCACCCATGGTCGCGCTGGTGCGGCGCATACCGTATTGGGCGCCGTGCGACATGATGAGCAACATGTTGGGGCCGGGAATGGCGCAGACGACGAAGACAGTGGCGAGGAACAGCCACCAGGTGTGGAGATTCATGGCGACAGCGTGTTGAAAGACAAAACCACGATTATGCCAGCCCGCGCGGGTGGGGCGGGGCAAGGGGGTTGGGGAGCGCCACGGGTACCGAGGCTTCATAATCGCTGCGCTGCCCAAAAAGTCGCTTCCCTTTTCAAACGGGATACGACCACGAAAGCCGGGCTGAAAAACCGCTGACTCAAAGCCGGTGCCAGCGACCTGTACCGCCAGAAAATCCTGGGCCTTTACGCTTCATGCGATTGCCCTGGGGGCACGAACGATTCACGGCGCATTGCAGCGGCACGTTGATTTGACATGTCGCGCCGGAAAAGAAAAAGCCCGCCGAAAGATTCGCTGAGTGGATTAGCGAAGGCGGGCTCTTGAACCACGTCAAAGGAGACATGGAGGAGACGAATTCAGTATAAGCACGCCCTTGATGCACCGCAAGAAACGTAAGCCTTTTGAACCGTTAACCATTGTCAATTTTTGAGAGATATGATTGCCGTGCGTATTGCGTGCGCCCAAAATGCATCAACGCCCGCCGTTCTGGGCGAACCGCATGGACGGCGGAAAGCCAGGGCGAGGCGGCCGCACCCTGGCAGGCACGACGCAGCATTCATCCGCAATCGAGTGGCAATCAACCGGAGGGATCAAATGGGCATTCTGGACGAAGTGGGCAAGGTCGCAGGCGCGATTGCCGCCGTGGAGGCGACGGAAAAAGTCGACTCGGACGCCGGTTTCCTGACGAAGGCGGCCGCCGCGGTCGCGGGCTTCGAGGGCGCGGGGGCGCTCGAGAAGATGGCCGAGAAGAAAGAGGACGACCAGCAAGCCGACGACGGCACGCAGCAAGCCGACGCAGGCGACGCAGCGGCGCCGGATTCGCAGACCTGATCTGCCGGTCTGGATCGCTTAAGGTGTTTTCCGCGCGAGCCGCTTGAGGGAGCGGCGCGCGCGGCCGATGGGAGTGGCAGAACCCTGTCAACGCGGTCTTCGGGCCGCGTTTTTTTTCGCCAGGCGGATCCAGCGGCAACGCTCAGGCGCTCACGCGCCCGGCTTGCCGATTGCGTCGAGTCGCGCGAGGACTTCGTCGCTCAATACGAGCGTTTGCGCCTGCATGTTTTCGCGCAGGTGCGCAAGCGACGACGTGCCCGGTATCAGCAGAATATTGGGCGCGCGATGCAGGAGCCATGCGAGCGCGACGGTCATCGGCGCGGCGCCGAGCGACTGCGCGATCTCCGAGAGCGCCGTCGACTGGATCGGCGTGAAGCCGCCTAGCGGGAAAAACGGCACATAGGCGATGCCGCGCGAGGCGAGCGTGTCGATCAGCGCGTCGTCGCTGCGGTTCACCAGGTTGTAGTGGTTCTGCACGCCGACAATGGGCGCGATCCGCGCGGCATCGTCGATCTGCTTCGCCGTCGCATTGGAAATGCCGATATGGCGCACGAGTCCACGCTCGCGCAGCGTCGCGAGCGCTTCCATTTGCCTTTCGACGGGGCCTTCGGCGGGCTTGTGGACGTCGCCCATGATGCGCAGGTTGACCACGTCGAGCGTGTCGAGCCCCAGATTGCGCAGATTGTCGTGCACGGCGCGCTCGATATCGGCGGGTTCCAGCGCGGGCAGCCAGGCGCCCGTGCCGTCGCGCACCGCGCCCACCTTGGTGACGATCGTGAGTTCGGCGGGATAGGGGTGGAGCGCCTCGCGGATGATCTGGTTCGTCACGTGCGGGCCGTAGAAGTCGCTCGTGTCGAGATGGTTGACGCCGAGCGCGAGTGCCTCGCGCAGCACGGCGACGGCTGTCGCGCGGTCCTTCGGCGGGCCGAACACGCCAGGGCCGGCGAGCTGCATGGCGCCGTAGCCCATGCGGTTGACGGTGCGGCCGGCGAACGCGAACGTACGCGCGGGCTGGGCAGGGGACTGAGTGGACGATTGCGGCATGTCGGGCTCCTCGTGAACGGATGGCGCCAGTATGGGCGCTGCCGGGTTGTTGGATAATCCCACCTGATCCGCACGGGTTGTTCGAAATTCCGCACAATGCGCCTGCGCGTTTGCATGCAAAGCCCGACCGACATGAGCCAGGAAAACCCAACGTCTGCGAGTCCCTCGTTTGCCACGTTCGAAATGAACGATCTGGCCGCCTTTGCCGCCGTCGCGCGCGCGGGCGGCTTTCGCGATGCGGCGCGCGCGGGCGGCGTTTCGGCCTCGAGCCTGAGCACCGCCGTGCGGCGGCTCGAGGCGAAGCTCGGCCTGCGCCTGCTCAACCGCACCACGCGCAGCGTCGCGCCCACGGAGGCGGGCCAGCGTCTGCTCGAATCCATCACGCCGCTGTTCGCCGAGATGAAGGCCGCGCTCGACGTCCTCAACGGTTATCGCGACCGTCCTGCGGGCGTCCTGCGGCTGAACGTGCCGGCCAATGTGGCGCGCAGCATTCTGCCGCCGATCCTCACGCGGTTCATTGCGGCATATCCCGAGATTCGCGTGGAAGTGGTGGTGGAGGATGGTTTCGTCGACGTACTCGAGGCGGGCTGCGACGCCGGCATCCGTTACGACGAGCGCCTCGAGCAGGACATGATCGCCATTCCGATCGGCCCGCGCGTGCAGCGTTTCGCGACGGCTGCGTCGCCCGCGTATCTTGCCGCGCACGGCAGGCCCGCGCATCCGCGCGATCTGCTCGGGCACGTTTGCCTGCGCGTGCGCTTTTCGGGCGGTGCGATGGCGATCTGGGAATACGCGCGCGACGGCGAGACGCTGCGTGTCGATCCGCCCGGCGCGCTCGTGGTGAAGCCGGCGGCGGGATTCGACCTCGCTTTGGACATGGCCTTGGGCGGCGCGGGCGTGGTCGCGCTATTCGAGGACATGCTTCAGCCGCATTTCGCGAGCGGCGCGCTCGAGCCGCTTCTGCGGGACTGGTGGCCGCAGTTTTCCGGGCCATTTCTCTACTATCCGGGCCGACGCCATTTGCCTGCGCCGCTCAGGGCGTTCGTCGATTTCTTGAAGGCCGGCGGCCCGGACGAGGCGGCCAGGCATGGTGCGGGTGTGCCCGCGCAGGCGTTGCGCCGTTAGCGGACGTTAGCGGGCGTTAGTGGGCGTCAGTGCGCGGCCGCCTTTTTCCAGCCCGATTCCACGAATACGCGGCACAGCTCGGCCATGCCTTGGGCGTCTTCTTCGTCGAAGCGCGCGAGGTGCGGGCTGTCCACGTCCCACACGCCGATGAGCGAGCCGTCCGGCGCGACGAGCGGCACGACGATCTCCGATTGCGAGGCCGAATCGCAGGCGATATGGCCCGCGAACGCGTGCACGTCGGCGACGACCTGGATTTCGCGCGTCTGGGCCGCGGTCCCGCACACCCCCTTGCCGAGCGGAATGCGTACGCACGCGGGCTTGCCCTGGAACGGGCCGACCACGAGCTCGGTGCCGTCGAAGAAGTAGAAGCCGGCCCAGTTCAGGCCGTCGAGCGAGTTGAACACGAGCGACGAGAAGTTCGCCGCGTTCGCGATGGCATCGGTTTCGCCTTCGATCAGCGCGCGCGCCTGGGCGGCGAGCGTTGCGTAGAGGGCGGGTTTATCGGCGGGCAGGGCGTCGGAAAGCGAAAACATGAGCGAAATACCGGGTTGGGCGACAAGCGCAAGCGCCATCGCGTCGAACGAGGGCGCCAGTTTAGGCCACTTCGTGAAATTTTGCCGGGCTGGCACGTCTCATCGCACGCGAAACATGCGGGATCAAACCAGCGTGTGCGGATAGCCCTGTGCGACGAGCCACTGGCGAATCATGCTGGCGGTATCGGCGTCGAGCGACTTGAGCGTGTCGTGCGCGCTCTCGTGCCTGAGTTTCTCGACGATGGGCGCGAGCGGCACGCCATGAAGATGCCAGACGCCGAGTGGCTGATCGGGGCTCACGACGACGTCGGCCTCGCCGATGACGTCGCCATCGACCACGGGCGCGCGTGCGATCGCGAGCTGGCCGAAGTCGGGCACCTGATGGGTGGGCACGTCGTCGGGCCAACTGCTGCGTGCCTGCCAGAACGGCGAGCCGCCAAAGCGCTGCTCGAGCGCGTAGAAGTCGCGGCCGGTGCGGGCGAAGCGCAGGAACAGGTGCTCGATGCGCTGTTGATGGAAGCGCAGCGCAAGGTCGCTGCGTTCGGGCTGGCTGAGGAGCGTGTGGATCACGGCCGGCGCCTGCGACGCCGACGCAAGCGACTGGAAAATACCGTTGCCCGAGAGCGGGTCGACGGCCATCGCGGCGTCGCCCACGCGCAGCCAGTTGCGTGCGCCAGTGCGCCCGCACAGCGTGGCCGTGCTGCTGCGCGCATAGAGGCGCGCTTGCACGGCGTTCTCGCCGGCGAAGAACGCGCTCGCGAGCGGCGAGCGCCGCATGCGCGCGCAGAACGCGAGCAGCTCGTCGCGTTGCGGCAGCTCCGCGCTCGCGACGTCGAGCGTGATCTGCCAATAGCAGCGGCCGTCGCACAGGCGCGCCATCCATGCCCAGCCGTCCTGCAGGCTCTCCATGGCGGAGGCGGCGCTGCCCGGCGCACCTTGCCAGAGGTTGAGCAGGCTCAGCGTTTGCGGCCCGCGGGTTGCGTCGCGCATGAGCGGCGCGAGCCGGCCGCGTGCTTCGACCAGGAAGTCGGCGTTCAGCGAGAGCGGCCCATCGGCGGTCTCGATCATCAGGTCATGCGTGTGCGGTGTCGATTGCACCGAGCGCACCGTCGCCTCGACGACCTCGACGCCCGCTTCGTGCAGGTCGTCGCGCAGCGCGGCGTCGAAGACGTCCCGGTCGACGAGAAACTCCGCGTTGACCATTTGCGTGACGCCGCTCCAGAGCGTGGTGCGCGAGCAGGGGCCTTCGGCGCACACGGCGGCCCGAAAGAGGCCCGCGCGGCGCAAGCCCTCGAGCACGCGCATCGACAGGCCTTCCACGGCGTCGAAGCGGCGCCGCTCGCTCACCACCGTCACTGCATAGCCGCGCATGGCCAATGCGCGCGCCACGGCGGCGCCTGCGGGCCCCGCACCGAGCACGACGATTTGCGGGGTCGTCATGATGCGAGCGCGAGCAGGCGCGCAACCGCGAGACCGCGCGGGCGCACGAAGCCGCACAGCCAGACCATCGATTCGTGCAGCCATGCGCGATCGTCGGTCTTGATGAGACGTAGCAGCAGGCTCGGCATAATCGTTTAGAAGATCGAACGAAATCCAGATGTTTCAGGCGCGCAAGCGCTCGAGTTGGCGATTGAGCGGCGCGCGACTGATGCCGAAGTCGGCGAGCGCGGCCGCGCCACCTTTCACGCGCAGAGGAAGGAAATTTTGCAAGCAGTCACTTCAAAGAGCGATAGCCGTTCGCCACCTGAATAAATGCCGCGCGTGAAAAGGCTCGTTCAATCTCGCACAGATGCCGGCGCGAATCCATCCGGTGAACAACGCATATCGCCGGCTGCACGAGGATTGATGCCCGGTGTTTTCCCGTATTGTTCGCCGTGACGCATGCGTACTGGCTAGCGTGAAAAAGGAGCAGGAAAAGCGCCGTATTGCATGCGCTTCGCATGATCGTTCGTTCGCGTATTGCCTGGCACGGGCCGTAGCGATGTCGAATCTACGATACCGAGGATGAAGAGCCGGCGAGGAGCATGCCGTCCAATCATTCGGACTGCTGTATTTGTTCGCCAAAACGAATGCAGCCGCATTGGGCGCCGAACCGGCGGTTCAATCAGCGGTGAGTCGTGCCGCCCGTTTCGTCGGCGCTTTCGAGCGCCTTGCGCTCGCGCCGTTCCTCGTTGCCGCGGCGCGCGCGCATGCGCTGGCGCGAGAGGACGTGGATGACCTCGCCGGTGCTGGCGTTCTCGGGAATTTCGTTACGGATCACGTCGGCCACCATCGGCAATCCCTGGCGCTGGCGCCGCAGTGCGCGGGCAATCGCGCCACGGCAGGCCGGGCCGTGGCAGTCCCATTCGTCGCGCATCTTTGCGCAGTAACGACATTTTTCCATAGGCTTCAGTGTAACTGGAATCGCATCGCGTTTTCGGGGCACGATGCCGAGCCGATCCACGGCGCTCGCGCCGCAGACTCGCACACAACGTGCGCGGGCGGACGTACGCAAGCGAACGGCGTGCCCGTGGCCGCCGCGCGGCGGTATCATCGGCTGCGGAGTTCGCGAGGCGGGAGCGGCACATGACAGCGGCAGCGGCGGCAGGGCCCATCGGCGTGGTTCTGTTCGACATGGAGGGCGTGCTCTCCCATTACGACCGCGAGGCACGGGCCGCGCGGCTCGCGGCCCTGACCGGCGCCACGCCCGAGGCGGTGCGCGAGGCGATCTGGGGCTCCGGGCTCGAAGCGCGCGCCGACGCGGGCGAACTCGCCCCCGACGTCTATCTGCGCGCGCTCGGCGAGTTGCTCGGCTGCGCCATGGACCGCGAAACGTGGCTGGCGGCGCGGCGCGCATCCATCACGCCCAACGACGCGGCTATCGCGCTGGCCGAACGCACGGCGCAGCGCTGCCGCATAGCAGTGCTGACCAACAACTGCCGTCTCGTGACCGATCACCTCGATTTCCTGAACCCGCCCGTCGCGCGGCTGTTCGGCGAGCGCGTCTATGCGTCCGCTTCATTCGGGGCGGTGAAACCCGCGGCGCAGGTCTATCTCGGCTGCCTTGCGCAACTGGGCGCCACGCCGCGCGAAGCGCTCTTCATCGACGATGGCGAGGCGAACGTGCAAGGCGCGCTCGACGCTGGCCTGCATGCGTGCCGCTTCGTCGATGTCGAAACGCTCGCGCAGGATCTGCATCGATTTGGCGTGCTCGACGGCTGACACTACGAAAGCGCATGAAGCCGCCGGGTCGCGGTGCGGTCAACGGGAAATAGCGTGCGGCACGCGGCGATTATGATGAGCGCGGCCCAGTTCAAAAGTGAGTCTGCGATGAAAATTTGCCGAGGAGCGTGCGTGTCTGCTGCGATATGCATGAGCATGGGGCTTGGCTTGAATACGCCGGCGGCGTTCGCGCAGGCCGGCGCGACGCCTCGGTCGCCCGCCAATGCGATGCCGGACGCAGCCGCTACGGCGCCTGTCCAGGCGACGGTAGTCTACGTCAGCGATTTCGAGTTGGACGCGGCCAACGTCACGACCGGCCAGAATCCGGTGGATAGTGCAAGGCGTCTCGCGGGCGGCTTGCTGCCCAGACCGTTCGCGCACCACGACGATCCGCAGGCGCGCGCCCGCAAGATCGTCGATCAGATGGCCGATACGCTGGTCGCCGACCTGCGCAAGACGGGCATCGATGCGCGCCGCCTGCCCGCCGGCGCCGCGTCCCCCGCGCAGGGCTGGCTCGTGCGCGGCGTATTTCTCGACGTCGACGAGGGCAATCGCCTAAGGCGCTCGATGGTGGGCTTCGGCGCGGGGGCGAGCGAGATCGAGCTGGCCGTTGCCGTGGACGATCTCGCCAGGCAGGCGCCCGCGCCGCTCTATCAGGTGATCGAAACGCATTCGAGCCAGAGCAAGCCCGGCGCCGGCGCGGCCATCGCGCTCAATCCCTACGTGGCCGCGGCGAAGTTCATGATCGCGCGTGGCGAGCAGCGCATGAGCGTCGAGCGCGCGGCGGGCGAGGTCTCGGACGCCGTGGTGGCGCGCGTGAAGTCGGGCCATTGACGTGGCCGCGGAGATCTCAGTTGCGCGCCGGAATCTCCAGCCCGCGCTGGACGGCCGGGCGCGCGACGAACGCGTCGAGCGCGCGGGCAACGTGACGGAAGTCCTTGAAGCCGACGAGATCGCCCGCCTCGTAGAACCCGATGAGATTGCGCACCCACGGGAACGTGGCGATGTCGGCGATCGTGTAGTGCTCGCCCATGATCCACTTGCGGTCCGCGAGGCGCTGGTCGAGCACATTGAGCAGGCGCCGCGACTCGGCGGCGTAGCGCTCGCGCGGGCGCTTGTCCTCATAGTCCTTGCCGGCGAACTTGTGGAAGAAACCCACCTGGCCGAACATCGGCCCGATGCCGCCCATCTGGAACATGAGCCACTGGATCGCCTCATAGCGCTCGCGGCCTTCGCGTGCGAGGAGCTGGCCGCTCTTGTCGGCGAGGTAGATCAGGATCGCGCCCGATTCGAAGAGCGGCAGCGGCGCGCCGCCAGGCCCGTTGGGATCGATGATCGCGGGAATCTTGTTGTTCGGATTGAGCGAGAGGAATTCCGGCGATGTCTGGTCGTTGGTGTCGAAGCGAACCAGATGCGGCTCGTAGGGCAGTCCCGTTTCTTCGAGCATGATCGATACCTTGACGCCGTTGGGCGTAGGCAGCGAATAGAGCTGGATGCGCTCGGGATGTTGCGCGGGCCATTTGGCGTTGATCGGGAAGGCGGAGAGATCGTTCATGCGAAGTCCTGTGACGAGATGGGGAGGCAAAGCTCAGGCGGAACAGTTTAGTGGAAATGCGGTTGGTCCGCCGGGCGCGCATGGCTCGCCCGCATCGATTGCGCCAGGCGTTGCGGCGAGCGACGGTACTGCAGTGGTGTTCGCCTGGGCACCGCATTTTCGTACTGGTGGGAATGCAATGGAAGTAGTCGGTAGCCCGCAATAAGCGGGATTCGACACATCACAGCGTTGTGTCGAATCCAGGGACGACCCGGCGTGTACGTGCGGTCTTTTTCTCCATTCTGGTTACGAGCAATCTGCCTATCTCAGCCGTATTGCGGACATGCGTGCCGCCGCACGGCTGCGTGTCGACGTCCTCGATTTTGCGAAATGAACGAGAATTAAAACAGTAAGGATCAGGAAGTGAAGTCCTGCGAGCGTCTCTACAGATGCCCAAAATCGAACGCGAGTAGCGAAAGCTGTCCAATCAGCATTGCTGTCCTGTTTGCGCTCATAGCGGTCTTATCCGGTGTGAGACGCACCTCAGCCGGCAGATAGCCCAGTACTATTCGCCGAAGCCGGCCACCTTGGGCTGGCCGCTGATTCGGAGCATCCCTCAAGGTGCCGGGTCTAGCCGAAAGGGCCTGACTCGCTTAGCGCTGCGCCCACAGCGTGCGGCCCCAGAACGTGAGCGTGCGGTCCCAGGCCAGTTGCGACCAGACCGGGTCGAACTGCGTATGCGCGATGCGGCCCGGGCCCACGGCGGTTTCGTTCGCGAACGCATGGTAGGCAAGGTAACGGTGGAACTCGACATTCACGCCGCCGTCGCGCAGCTTCTTTTCGAGCTCGTCGACGGTCTCGTTCTTGAAGAAGCCGTCCTGCGTGCCCCAATGGCCGAGAATGGGCGCGGTGATCTTGCTTGCGTCGAGGTACTCGAGCGGCGGAAAGCCGTACCACACCACGGCGCCCGCGAGGCCGGGGATCATGTTCGCGGCGAGCAGCGTAAGCGCGCCGCCCATGCAGTAGCCCGTCACGCCGACGCGGTCGGTCAAGGTCTTCAGGTGATCGACGGCGCCGCGAATGTCCTGCGAAGCGGCATCGGCGAAATCGAGGCCCGTCATCAAGTGGTGCGCCTCCTCTTCTTCGACCGTGCTCTTGCCGCGGTAGAGATCGGGCACGAGCGCGTAGTAGCCCGCTTGCGCGAGGCGGTTGGCCACGCCGCGAATCTGGTCGTTCAAGCCCCACCATTCCTGGATCACGACGATGGCGGGCGCGCCTGCGGTCTTCGCTGGCGTGGCCAGATAGCCCTGGAGCGCTTTGCCGTCGGGGCGGTTGAAACTGATCATGGAGCCGCCGGAGTGTTTCATGGGTGTTCCTCGATGTTCGGTTGATCGATTCAAGCGGGTTGGAGTGAAGCAGGCAGCCCGTAGCATAGCGCCTGCGCGAGCGCTTTGCTGGCATGCGCGCGCGGCGGCGCTTGCGAAATTCGCTGCCGCACGTCCCGTCGCACATGCTGGTAGGATACCGGCCTTGCCGCCGCTGCGGCGGCCGACGCTAGACCCAGCAAGGAGAATGCAGTTGAACCTCACCCGCTTCGCAAAAGCCCGTCACGCCACCAAAGCTTTCGATCCCGCACGCAAGATTCCCGCTGCTGTCATCGACGAACTCAAGGAGCTGATCCGCTTCAGCCCCTCTTCGGTGAACGCGCAGCCGTGGCACTTCGTGGTGGCCGGAACCGACGCTGCCCGCGCGCGCGTTGCGAAGTCCATGCAGCCGGGCTACGCCTACAACGAGCCGAAGGTGATGCGCGCTTCGCACGTCCTCGTTCTGTGCGTCCGCACAGATATGGATGAGGCGCACCTGGACGCCGTGCTCGCGCAGGAAGAGGCCGACGGCCGCTTCGCGAACGCCGAGGCAAAGGTGGGCCAGCAGAACACGCGCGCCTTCTATGTGAATCTGCATCGCGAGCGCGCAGACCTGCCCGCATGGATGGAGAAGCAGGCCTATCTCGCGCTCGGCACGCTGCTGATCGGCGCATCGACGCTCGAAATCGACGCCTGCCCGATGGAAGGCTTCGACGCGAAGGCGCTCGACGAAGAACTCGGGCTTGCCGCGAAGGGGCTGACTTCGCTCGTCGTGATCGGCCTTGGCTACCGCAGCGCCGACGATTTCAACGCGAAGTTGCCGAAGTCGCGCCTGTCCACGGCCGCGGTCTTCACCGAACTGGCGTAAGCGGCGCCGTTGCCGCGCGCGCAGGACTGCGGGGTTCCGCGTGTGCCGCTTTGCATGGTGTGTAGCGGTGCTCGTGTCGAAGCGGCGGTTCCGCGGATCGCGATACGCGCCTGTATGAATACCGCGCGCCTGCCGGCGCGCGGGAGGTTTGCTTACTGCACCGTGTAGCCCTTGCCCTGCATGCATGCGCCGAACGCGTGCCAGTACGTGGAGAGTGCGGCGCCTTGTGCCTGCTGCTGGGCCTGCGCCTGGGCCGCGTGCTCGTGGCGCGCGCGCACGCCGCCCGCGACGGCGCCGGCAGTCGCGCCCACTGCCGCGCCGTGGCCGGCGCTGTTGCCGCTCACGTCGCCTATGATGGCGCCCGCCGCCGCGCCACGCGCCGCGCCGGCCACGCGCTGGCCGGTCGGCTGGGTTGGCGGCGGGGCGGGTTGCGCGGCCACGGCCGGGTTGATGCCGGTGCTTTGCTTGGCCCATGCGTAGCACGCGCTTTGGTCTTGTTGCTGCTTTTGCGGCGATTGTCCGTGAGCGGGGTAGACGGCGGGTTGCTGGGCGAACGCGAGCGATGAGACGCTCAACAATAGAGAAACGGTAAGACGCTTCATGGGGCGCTCCTGAGGACGGTGTATTGCGCCGCGCATCGCGCGCGGCCGTGTCGTAGTGGTGTCGGCCCGCGCGCATGGGAGATCCGCAATAAATCGGTCCGTCCGGCGGTCGACGAGCCAGCATAGCGTAATCGCCGCGCGCGTCGACAGCCTCTGCCAGGGACATTTCGTGGGTTGACATGCCCGCATCAAGATTCATGCTCGGCGCATCTTGCGCACGCCTTGAAAAGGATCCCGAACGGATGTTGGCGAACCTCGAGCGCGGGCTTCAGCAGCCAGCCGCGCCATGGCCTGGGCCTGGGCCTGGGCCTCGGCCTTGCGCCAGAGTCATGTGCCGCGGCGCCGGCGGCTAGGGATTCGGCGCCGGGCTTTGCGAGCGGTTTGCCGCGTCGTTGGCGGCATTCGGCGCGGCCGCTGCGTCCGTATTGGCGTTCGAGTTTTGACTGGCCACGGCGTTTGCCGGGGCGCGCTCGGGATGATTCGGATCATGCAGCGCACCCGTCCAGCCGCCGCCCAGATCGCCGATCAGCGCCGCCGAATCGAGCAAGCGACTTTGCTGCACGCTGAGCGAACTTTGTTGCGTGCTCAACTGTGTGGCCTGCGCCGTCGCCACCGTCGTGTAGTCGACCGTGCCGGCTTCGTACTCGTTCAGCGCGATTTGCGCGCCGCGTATCGCATCGCGCACCGCCGCATCCTGCCGCTCGCTCTGCTGCGCGAGAATGCGCAGCCCCGAGAGATCGTTTTCGACGTTCTGGAACGCCGCGAGCACGGTGCCGCGATAGTTCGCTACCGCCGCGTCGTAGCTTGCGCGCGCCGCTGCCACCTCGCCGCTGCGCGCGCCGCCGTCGAAGATCGTCTCCGTTGCGCTCGCACCGAGCGACCACACGTAATTGCTGATGTGCAGCAGGCCGGAAAGCGGCGCCTGCGTGAAGCCGTCGAGCGCGGAGAGCGAAATGTCCGGGTAATACGCGGCCACGGCCACGCCAATGGCCGCATTCGCCGAGGCCATCTGGCGCTCGGCGGTGGAAATATCGGGGCGCCGCTGCAGCAACGTGGAGGGCACGCCTGCGGGAATCGCCGGCAGCACCGGAAGCCGCGCGCTGTGCGGGATCGTCATGTCCTCGGGGTTGCGGCCCACGAGCACCGCGATCGCATGTTCGTATTGCGCCCGCGCGACGCCCAGCGCGATCAGGCTGGCCTGGGCGTTCTCCAGTTGCGTGCGCGCCGTGATGAGGTCGGACGGCGGGATCGTGCCCGCGCTGTCCTGGTCGCTCACCACGCGTAGCGAATCGGTATAGGCTTGCACCGTCTGCGTGAGCAGGTCGATGTCGGCGTCGGTCACGCGCAGTTCGATCACCGCGTTGGCGAGCGCGATCTGTTCGGATAACTGAGCATTGGCGAGGGTCGCTTCGCTCGCTTGCGCGGTGGCCGACTGCTCCTCGATCTGGCGGCGCACTTTGCCCCAGAAGTCGGGCTCCCAGCTTACGTTGGCCTCGAGCGAGCCCGAGTTGACGACGCGCGCGCCGCTGCCGCCGAAGTTGCTCAATGTCGAGTTGGACGAGCGCTCGCGCGTGGCGGAGCCGGTCACGCCCAGCGAGGGAAAGAGGCTCGCGCGCGCGACGCGCACTTCGGCCAGCGCCTCCTGGTAATTCGCGTAGCTTTGCCGCACAGTCTGGTTCGAGACAGCCACGAGCGGTTCGAGCTCGTCGAGCAGCGGATCCTGGAAGGCCGTCCACCAGTCGCCCTTCGGGCCTTCGGCGGCGGTGGGTTCGGCCTGGGTCCAGCCGGGCAGCTCCTTCCATTGCGTGGGCACCGCCACCTGCGGGCGATGGTAGTCGGGGCCCACCATGCAGCCGCTCGCGAGCAGCACGTACGCGAGCGGCAGCAATCTGCCGGCCGCGCGCGCCAACGGCGCGTAGGGCGCGCAAGGCGCGAATGGCACGACAGGCGCGGCATCGCGCGACTGTTCAAGCGAGGCTTTGCGCCGCCTCGGGCGGTGAATCGTCTTCATGGTGCGCTCTCATCGGCCTGGTGGTTCCAGGGCAGGCGTGTGGCCCAGCGTGCGAGGCGTGCGCGCAGGCGGTCGAGGAACAGATAGATCACGGGCGTCGTATACAAGGTGAAGCACTGGGAGAGGAGCAGGCCGCCCATCACGGTCACGCCGAGCGGCTGGCGCAGCGAGGCGCCCTGGCCGATGCCCGCGGCGAGCGGCACGGCGCCCAGCACGGCGGCGAAGGTCGTCATCATGATCGGCCGCAGACGCACGACCGCGGCCTCGTGAATGGCGTCGCGCGCGTTCTTGCCTTCATTGCGCTGCAACTGGATGGCGACGTCCACCATCATGATGCCGTTCTTCTTCACGATGCCGATCAGCAGGATGATGCCGATCATCGCGATCACCGAGAACGGCGTGCCGAAGATCAGCATGGCCAGAATCGCGCCGATGCCCGCCGAAGGCAGCGTCGAGAGAATCGTGAGCGGGTGGATGGTGTTTTCGTAGAGCACGCCCAGCACGATATAGACCACGGCGAGCGAAGCGATGATGAGGAGCGGCACCGTGCCCATCGACTGCGCATAGGCTTGCGCCGCGCCCGCGAATGCGCCGTGGATGGAGGCGGGCATGCCGATGTCGCGCTGCGCCTGTTCGATGATCTTGCCCGCTTCGGAGAGCGAGCCGCCCTTGGGCAGGTTGAACGAGATCGTGCCGGCCACTTCGCCGCTCTGGTGGTTGACCTGGGTGGCCGTGTGGCCCGTGGTCCAGTTCATCAGCGCGGTCACGGGCACCATGGTCTCGGCGGCGGTGCTGTCCGCGCTGCCGCTCGAACTGCCGCCCTTGCTGTTGGCGATCGAGTTGTTCTGCTGGTTGGCCACGGCGTTCGCATTGCGCGCATTGGTGTTGCTGGACGTCGTGCTGGTGGCGGTGATCGCGCTATAGGGCGTGATGCCCGAAACCGTGCTGCCCGACATCTGCGTGGACGCGGAGCCGTTCGCATTGCCTGCGGCCGTGCTCAGATAGATGCGGTTGAAGGCCTGCGGATATTGCCAGTATTGCGGCGCCACTTCCATCACCACGAAGTACTGGTTGATGGGGTTGTAAATGGTCGAGACCGTGCGCTGGCCGAAGGCGTCGTAGAGCACGCTGTCGACCTGGTTCGGATCGAACCCGTAGCGCTTGGCCGTGGCGCGATTCACCGTGACATAGGCCTGCAGGCCGTTTTGCTGCAGGTCCGAGTTGACGTCGGTGAGCGTGCTGCGGTACTTGTTCAGCTCGGTGATGAGCTTGGGCACCCATTTGAAGAGCGCGTCGGCGTCGTCGCTCGTGAGCGTGTACTGGTACTCCGCCGCCGACTGCCGCCCGCCGATCTGCAAATCCTGCTGCGCCTGCAGGAACAGGCGCGCGCCCGAGACGGCGTTGAGCTTGGGCCGCAGACGGTTCACGACTTCGGTGGCGGAGAGCTTGCGTTGCGCGAGCGGCTTGAGCTCGATGAAGACGGTGGCCGAGTTGAGCGCGCGCCCGCCCGTGAAGCCCGCGACCGATTCCACGGCGGGGTCTTTCTGCACGATGTCCTGTAGCTGCGCGAGTTTCTTCTCCATCGCCGTGAACGAAATGCTTTGATCGGCGATGATCTGGCCGATCAGGATGCCCGTGTCCTGCTCCGGAAAGAAGGTGCCGGAGAGCAGGCGCGCGAGAAATACATTGCCGATCAGCAGTGCGAACAAGATGAAGATCGTGAGCCGCGCATGATTGAGCGCGACGTCGAGCGTGCGCGAATAGAACGCCTTGAAGTGGTCGAATTGCGCATTGATCCACTGGCCCACGCGCGAGGGCTTGCGCTCGCGGCGCTCGCGCGAAAGCACGTAGGCGCACATGGTCGGCGTGACCGTGAGCGAGACCACGAGCGAGATGACGATCGCGATGGAAAGCGTCATCGCGAACTCGTGAAAGAGCAGGCCGACGATGCCCGGCATCAGCAGGATCGGCAGGAACACGGCAATCAGCGAGAGGCTCATCGAGAGCACCGTGAAGCCCACTTCGCCCGCGCCGCGCAGCGCGGCCTCTTTCGGATCGAGCCCGGCCTCGATGTGGCGCACGATGTTTTCGAGCACCACCACGGCGTCGTCCACCACGAAGCCGGTGCCGATGGTGAGCGCCATCAGCGAGAGCGAGTCGATGCTGTAGCCGAGCAGGTACATCGGCCCGAACGAGCCCACGATGGAGAGCGGCAGCGCCACGGCGGGAATCAGCGTGGCGCGCGGCGAGAGCAGGAACACGAACACCACGCCGATCACGAGCAGCACGGCGATAAACAGCGTGCGCTCGGTGTCGGCCACCGAGGCGCGCACGGCTTCCGAGCGGTCGATCGCCACGTTCACCTTGATCGTGCCGGGCAGCGCCGCCTCGATGTAGGGCAGGCGCGTCTGGATCTGCTGCACGGTCTTCACGACGTTGCTGCCCGGCATGGGATAGACGATCACGAGCACTGCCGACTTGCCGTTGAAAAGGCCGGCGTTGCGGATGTTTTCGTTGGAGTCGTTCACCGTGCCCACGTCGTGCAGATACACGGGCGCGCCGTTGCGGTAGGCGATGATGACGTCGCGGAATGGCGCGGCGCTGCTGATCTGGTCGTTCGAGGTCACCACGAAGCGCTGGTCGCCCTGGTCGATATGGCCTTTCGCGCTGTTCGCGTTGGCCGCGCCGATGGCGGCGCGCACGTCCTCGAGGCCAATGCCGTAGCTATTGAGCTTGCCGGGCTCCAGTTCCACGCGCACCGATGGCAGCGCGCCGCCGCCCAGCGTGATCTGGCCCACGCCGTCCACCTGCGAGAGCTGCTGCATGATGACGGAGTCGGCGGAGTCGTAGAGCTGCGCCTTGGTGAGCGTGTCGGAGGTGAGCGCGAGCACCATGATCGGCGCGCTCGCGGGGTTGTACTGCCGGTAGGTGGGGTTGCTGCGCAGCGTGGTGGGCAGGTCGGCGCGGGCGGCCTGGATGGCCGCTTCCACGTCGCGCGCCGCGCCGTTGATGTCGCGGTTCAGGCCGAACACCACCACGATCAGTGAGGACCCCACATTGTTGATCGAAGTGAGCTGGCTTACGTCGGCGATGGTGCCCAGACGCCGCTCGAGCGGCTCGGCCACCGTGGAGGCCATCGTCTCGGGGCTCGCGCCCGCCATGTTCGCCTGCACCACGATCACGGGATAGGCGATGTTGGGCAGCGGCGCCACCGGCAGCCGGAAAAAGGCGAGCACGCCGGCAAGCAGGATCGCGATCGCGAGCAGCGAAGTCGCGACCGGGCGCCGGATGAAGATCGCCGAGAGGTTCACGGCGTGCCCTCGGGCGCGGGCGGCGCGCTGTTGCCAGGACCGGGACCGGCATCGCCATCGGCGCCGCTGGCTTCATCGCGCCTGGGCTTGCGGCCGAAGCGCTCGGCGAGGCGGTCGAAGAACAGATAGATCACGGGCGTCGTGAACAGCGTGAGCAGTTGCGACACCGTGAGGCCGCCGATGATCGCGAGGCCGAGCGGGCGGCGCAGCTCCGAACCCGTGCCGGTGCCGAGCAGCATGGGCAGCGCGCCCAGCATGGCGGCCAGCGTGGTCATGAGAATTGGCCGGAAGCGCAGCAGCGAGGCCTCGAAGATCGCCTCGCGCGGCGGCTTGCCGTGCACGCGCTCGGCTTCGAGCGCGAAGTCCACCATCATGATGGCGTTCTTCTTCACAATGCCGATCAGGAGCACGATGCCGATGATGCCGATCACGTCGAGGTCCTTGCCCGCGATCATCAGCGCGAGCAGCGCGCCGATGCCGGCCGAAGGCAGCGTCGAGAGAATCGTCACCGGATGGATATAGCTCTCGTAGAGCACGCCCAGCACGATATACACGGCCACGATGGCGGCAATCAGCAGATAGACCTCGCTGGAGAGCGAGTCCTCGAACGCCTGCGCCGCGCCCTGGAACGACGAAGTGATCGACGGCGGCAGCTTCACGGCGGCCTCGGCCTTGCGGATGTCGCGCACGGCGGCGGAGAGCGACGCGCCATCGGCGAGATTGAACGAGATCGTTACCGAGGGGAATTGCGCAAGGTGGCTGATCATCAGCGGCGAGTGCGTGATGCTGATGGTCGCGATGCCCTTGAGCGGCACCTGGCCTTCGCTCGCCGTCTGGCTCGGCAGATAGATGTCGCCGATCGATTCCACCGTGGGCAGCGACTCGGGCTTGGCCACGAGAATCACGCGGTACTGGTCCGACTGCTGGAAGATGGTCGAGACGATGCGCTGGCCGAGCGCGTCGTAGAGCGCATTGTCGATGGTCGCGGCCGTGATGCCGTAGCGCGCCGCAAGCTGGCGGTTCACCTGCACGTTCACGGAAAGGCCGTCGGTGTTCAGGTCGCTCGTGACGTCGGCGATCGAGGGAATCTGCTTCATGCGCGCGACGAGCGCCGGCACGTACTGTTCGAAAGCCTGCTGGCTGGGCCCGCGCAGCACGAAGTTGTACTGGTTGCGCGAGACCGTGGTGTCGAGCGTGAGATCCTGCTCGGGCTGCAGATAGAGGCGGATGCCCGGCACCTTCGCCACTGACTGCTGGATGCGCCGCGCGATTTCCTCGGCGGTTTCGGAGCGGTCGTCGTGAGACTTCAGGTTGATGAGGAAGCGCCCGTTGTTCAGCGTGTTGTTGATGCCGTCGATGCCCACGTACGAGGTGAGCGAAACCACATCGGGGTCCTTGAGAATCTGCTCCGCGAGCGCCGACTGGCGCCGCACCATCGCCTGATACGAGACCGAGTTGTCGGCCACGCTGATGCCCTGGATCACGCCCACGTCCTGCACGGGGAAAAGGCCCTTGGGGATCACCACATAGAGCAGCCCCGTGAGCGCGACCGTAATCACGGCCACGACGAGCGTGAGCGTCTGGTGGTCGAGCACCCAGCGCAGGCCGCGCTCGTAGGCATCGAGCGTCTTGTTGAAGAGCCCTTCGCTGATGCGCTCGAAGCGGCTCGGGTGCCGCTCGGCCTGGGCGCGCAGGATGCGCGCGCACATCATCGGCACGACTGTGAGCGATACCACGGCGGAAAGCACGATAGTGATCGCGAGCGTGACGGCGAACTCGCTGAAGAGCCGCCCGATCACGCCGCCCATGAAGAGCAGCGGGATCAGCACGGCAATGAGCGAGATCGTCAGGGAGAGAATGGTGAAGCCGATCTGCCCCGCGCCCTTGAGTGCCGCCTGCAAGGGTTTGTCGCCTTCCTCCAGATAGCGCACGATGTTCTCGATCATCACGATGGAATCGTCCACGACGAAACCCGTTGCGATGATGAGGGCCATCAGCGAGAGATTGTCGATCGAGTAGCCGAGCTCGTACATGAGCGCGAGCGTGCCGATCAGCGAGACGGGCACCGAGATGCTCGGAATGATGGTGGCGGGCAGATTGCGCAGGAACACGAAGATCACGGCCACCACCAGCGCGACGGCGAGCACGAGTTCGAATGCCGCGTCGCTGACCGAGGACTGGATCACGCCCACGCTGTTGGAGACCACCGTGACCTTCATGCCGGCGGGCAGCGTGGCTTCGAGCTGCGGCAGCTGGCGCATGATCTGGTTGACCGTGGCGATCACGTTCGCGCCCGGCTGGCGCTGCACGTTCAGCACGATCGCGGGCGCTTTGTTGTACCACGCGCCGCGCTCGACATCCTGGGCCGCCGTGGACACGCGCGCAACGTCGCGCATGAACACGGGCGAGCCGTTCTGGTAGGCGATGACCGTGTCCTCGTAGTCCTTCGGATCCGAGATCTGGTCGTTCGAGTTGATCGTGTAGTCGAGCTCGGGGCCGTCGAAGTTGCCCTTCGGCGCGCTGATGTTGACGTTCGCGAGCAGCGTGCGCAGGTCGTCGAGATTGAGGCCGTAGGCCGCGAGCTTTTGCGGGTCGGCTTCCACGCGCACGGCGGGCACGTTGCCGCCCGCGGTGCTCACGAGACCCACGCCCGGGACTTCGGAAATCTTGGTCGCGAGCCGGTTGTTCGCCGCGTCCTGCAACTGCGTGAGCGACATCGACTTCGAGGTCACCGCGAGCGTGAGGATGGGCTGGTCGGCCGGATTGACCTTCGCGTAGGTCGGCGGCGCGGGCAGGCCGCTCGGCAGGTAGCTGTTGGCCGCGTTGATGGCCTGCTGCACGTTCTGCTCGGCCACGTCGAGGTTCAGCGAGAGATCGAATTGCAGCGTGATGACCGAGGCGCCTTCGGAACTGTACGAGACCATCTGCTGCAGGCCCGGTATTTCGCCGAGCTGCACTTCGAGCGGCGCCGTGACGGTGGTGGCCATGACGTTCGGGCTCGCCCCGGGGTAGAAGGTCTGCACCTGGATGGTCGGGTAGTCGACCGAGGGCAGCGACGACACCGGCAGGAACTTCATCGCCACGAGGCCGACCAGCACCATCGCGATCATCAGCAACGAAGTCGCGACGGGCCGCAGAATGAAGAGACGCGAGATATTCATCGGCGCTTGAGCGGCAGGTCAGGACGACTGAGCGGCTTGGGAGGCGCCGGGTTGCGGGGCGGCGCCTGGCGCGCTCGCGCCCGAGGCGGGCGGCAGCGGCCTCGCCTGCGCACGCGAGGCGTTGCCCATGCGCGCCGCGCTCGCGCCATGCGCCGCGCTGGCCCCGCCGGCGGCGCCGGCTGTTGCGCCGGCGGGCTCGATTTTCGCGCCGTCGTTGAGACGGTCGAGCCCGTCGGTCACCACGCGCTGTCCCGCCGCGAGGCCCGCGGTGACCACGGTATGCTGGCCGTCGCTCGGGCCCAGCGTGACCTTGTGGACGGACACCGTGTTGTCGGCATTCACGAGATAGACATAGTCGCCGGGCGCGCCGGTCTGCACGGCGGGCGTGGGCACCAGCACGGCGTTCTCCATCGTGTCCACCAGCAACTGCACGTTCACGAATTCGTTGGGGAACAGCGCCTCGTCGTCGTTGGGCACGCTCGCGCGCAGCGTGACCGTGCCGGTGGCCGTGGCCATCTGGTTGCTGATGGCGTAGAGCGTGCCGGTGGCGAGCTGTTTGGTGTTGTCGCTGCTGTAGATCGTGACCGGCAGCTTCGCGCCGGCGTTGACGCGCTGCAGCACGTCCGAGAGCGCATTCTGCGGCACCGTGAACTGCACCGTGGTGGGCTTCATCTGCGTGATGACGGCGATGCCGGTGGAGCTCGACGCCGTCACGTAGTTGCCCGGATCGACGAGGCGCAGGCCCACGCGCCCGGATACGGGCGCGGTGATGTGGCAGTAGATGAGGTCGAGCTCGAATTGCTTGATGTTGGCGAGGTCTGACTTCACGGCCGCCTCGTCCTGGGCGACGAGGAACTTCTGGTCGGTGTAAGTCTGCTCGGCGATCGATTGCTTCTCGTGAAGCTGCGCGTAGCGCACGAGGTCGGCCTGCGCCTGCGCGAGCGAGGCGCGGTCCTTGGCGAGCTGCGCCTCGGCCTGCTCCTTGCTGATCTCGTACTGGCGCGGGTCGATCTGCGCGAGAAACTGGCCTTTGGTGACATCCTGGCCTTCGCGGTAGCCGACGTCGGTGAGATAGCCGCTCAATTGCGGCAGCACCGTGACAGTGGCGACCGGGGTGACCGTGCCGAGCGCGTCGAGCGTCACCGGCATCGCGCCGAGCGTTGCGGGCACAACCGTCACGACTTGCGGGGCGGCGCCGCGCACGGGCTTCTTGCCGCGCAACACGTGCACGACCACGAGCGCGATCAGCGCCAGCACGATCAGCGCGAGAATCCAGCGCCCGCGCCGCTTGCGCGGCGGCGGTGTGTCGGGTGCCCCGGGCGCCGGAACGGGCGGCCTGGGCGGCGTGGGGGCTTGCGGGGCAGCGGAGTGGTCGGGCGTGTCGCTCATGCCAGTCTCCCGGAAGTGCCGACGATAAGCGCAGCGCGCGCGCGGGGGCCTGGAGTGGAACAGCCCGGCCGGACTGCTCGGGCGCCATGCCGGTTGTCGTCGGTTCGCATACGCATACTCGTGGTTTGTTGTTCGGCGCCGAAGCCGGGCGCGCTCGGTTGCTGTTCCGCTGCCTTTTGTCGTTTCGCCTGCCGTTGCCAGGCGCCTCCCGCCCATGCGACTCGACTGCGAGGGCAGGATCGCCAAAGCCGGAAACTTGCAGTCTAACCAACTCGCGCGCTAATTTCGAAACGTCAGTTATTTGAAAGATTTTGCCGCGTTACATGAGCCGGTTTTCGTCATCCGGCGTTACATATGGCAGGCTGGTGCACGATAGCGGCAAGCGACGGCAAGCAGCGGCAATATTGAGTCCGCACGCTACCTGGCAATCCTTTCAAAAAACTTTCTTTTGACGTGAAGTCCTGCGCTAACGCAATCGTGGCGAATCCTTCCAGGACTTCACCGATTCCACGAGACGGCAGCCGAATCATGACCGATACATTCAAGAAGACGCCCGCAGACCCAAACCCGCAACCGGGCGGTTTGCGCAAATCGCTCGCGAGCTACGGCGACAGCGAGTTTTCCCTCTTTCTGCGCAAGGCATTCGTGAAGGGCGCGGGCTATACCGATGGCGCGCTCGATCGTCCGGTGATCGGCATCGTCAATACGGGGAGTGCCTATAACCCGTGTCACGGCAATGCGCCGCAATTGATCGAGGCGCTCAAGCGCGGCGTGATGCTGGCAGGTGGCCTGCCGATGGAATTTCCGACCATCTCCATCGCCGAATCGTTCTCGCACCCGACCAGCATGTATCTGCGCAATCTCATGTCGATCGACACCGAGGAGATGATTCGCGCCCAGCCGATGGATGCGGTCGTGCTGATCGGCGGCTGCGACAAGACCGTACCCGCGCAGCTGATGGGCGCGGCGTCGGCGGGCATTCCGGCCATTCAGCTCATCACCGGGTCCATGCTCACGGGCGCGCATCGCGGCGAGCGCGTGGGCGCATGCACCGACTGCCGGCGCTACTGGGGCCGCTTTCGCGCGCAGGAGATCGACGCAGCGGAGATTGCCGCCGTCAACGATCGACTGGTCGCGAGCGTGGGCACGTGTTCGGTGATGGGCACGGCCAGCACGATGGCATGCATCGCCGAGGCGCTTGGCATGACGGTGCCGGGCGGCGCGTCGCCGCCTGCGGTGACCTCGGACCGGATGCGCGTGGCGGAGCGCACGGGCACGCAAGCAGTGCAGATGGCGCGCGACGGTCTTGTCATCGACAAGATCCTCACCGCCGAAGCGTTCGAGAACGCGATGCGCGTCCTGCTCGCGATTGGCGGCTCGACCAACGGCATCGTGCACCTGACGGCCATCGCGGGGCGCATGGGCTACGACGTCGATTTGAAGGCGCTCGACCGCATGGGACGCGAGACGCCGGTGCTGGTCGATCTCAAGCCTTCCGGCGCGCACTACATGGAGGACTTCCACAAGGCGGGCGGCATGGCGACGCTCCTGCGCGAGTTGAAGCCGCTCCTGAACCTGAACGCGATGACGGTCACGGGCCGCACGCTGGGCGAGGAGATCGACGCCGCCGGGCCCGGCTTCGCACAGGACGTCGTGCGGTCATTCAGTAATCCGATCTATCCGCAAGGAGGCATTGCGGTGCTCGAAGGCAATCTCGCGCCGGGCGGCGCGATCCTCAAGCAATCCGCCGCAGACGCGCGCCTGATGGAGCATGAAGGCCGTGCGGTCGTGTTCGAGAATGGCGCGGATCTTGCGGCCCGCATCGACGCCGACGACCTCGACGTGCATGCCGACGACATTCTCGTGCTCAAGAACATCGGCCCGAAGGGCGCGCCCGGCATGCCCGAGGCGGGCTATATTCCGATTCCACGCAAGCTGGCCGCCGCAGGCGTGAAGGACATGGTGCGAATTTCCGATGGCCGCATGAGCGGCACGGCGTTCGGCACCATCGTGCTGCACGTGACGCCCGAGGCGGCCGTGGGCGGGCCGCTCGCGCACGTGCGGACGGGCGATCGCATTCGCCTGAGCGTGTCGCGGCGCGAGATCGCATGGCTCGTCACCGATGAGGAACGGGCCGCGCGGGCCGCGCAGCATCCCGTATCGGCTCCGCGCGCCGAGCGGGGTTATCACAAGCTTTTTCTCGATACGGTCACGCAGGCGGACCAGGGCGTCGATTTCGATTTTCTGCGCGCGGCGCACCGGCGTGGCGTGACGCCGCGGCAATAGCGATGCGCTTCTGAAATGCCCCGCAACGCCGGGCGCCGACGCTCAGCCGGCCGTACCTTCATAAGCCGCTCGCAGCGCGGCGGCGTCGAATTTCACCATCGACATCATGGCCTTCGCCACGCGATCGGCCTTGACGCGATCGGGGTCGGCCATCATCGGCATGAGATCGTGGGGAACGATCTGCCACGCAATGCCGAAGCGATCCTTGAGCCAGCCGCACTCGAGCGGCGCGCCGCCGCCTTCCTGGAGCGCGTTCCAGTAACGGTCGAGTTCGGCCTGATCGGCGCAGTCGACCATCAGCGAAATCGAGAGGTTGAATGCTGCGGGCTGGCCCGAGCTCATGGCAAGGAACGGCTGTCCAAAGAGTTCGAAGTCGACCACCTGGGTGTTGCCGGCGCTCGGCACCGGCGTAACCCGAACGATGCGCGAGTCCGGGAAGATTTTCGTATAAAAGGCCGCGGCCTCTTCAGCCTGCGTGGAAAACCAGAGAAAAGGCGTGATCTTTTGAATCGCCATTGCACATCTCCTGTGGGTGTCGGTACCCATGCGCGCGCATGCGGCATGTCGCGCATGCGGCCATTGAGATTGCCCATGCCGACTACCAAAATAGACACGCCGCGCGCAAAAATCCCGGTTTTTGCGCAATTCGATCAGGCGGGTGTGACCCCGGTTGGCGCGCAGCATTCGCGTTTCACGAGATTCGCGAGCCAGTCGGCGAAGACCTGAAAGCGGCGGGACAGATGCTGCCGGTGCGGGTAGAGCAGCGTGACCGGCATCGGCGCGGCGCGATATTGCGGCAGGACTTCGATGAGCTCGCCCGCGCGAATATGCGTCTCGACGTCATAGGCGGGGATCTGTATGAGACCGAGGCCCGCGAGGCAACAGGCGATATAGGCCTCGGCGTTGTTTACCGTCACGCGAGCGCGGGTCTCGAGCGTTCTCACCGTGTCGCCATCGACCCATTCCCACGGCGCGAGCCGCCCGCTCGAGGGCGACGCATAGCCGATCGGCGCATGGCTCGCGAGATCGCCGGGGCGGTGCGGGACGCCATGTCGTGCGAGCCAGGCGGGGCTCGCGACGTTGATGAGCGTGAGCGCGCCGAGCGGGCGGGCAATGAGGCCGGAGTCGCCGAGCTTGCCGACTCGCAACGCGCAATCGATGCGCGCCTCGACCAGATCGACCGCGCGATCGGTCGTGCCCAGTTCGATGTCGATCTGCGGCCACGCATCGAGGAAGGCGGGCAGCGCGGGCGCAACGATCAGGCGTCCTATGCGCTCGGGCATGTCGACGCGGACGGTGCCGCCGGGCGTGAAGCTTGCTTCGCGAAACAGGTTCTCGGTTTCCTCCATGTCCGCGATCAGGCGCAAGCAGCGCTCGTAAAGGGCCGCGCCGTCCTGGGTCGTCGTGACCTTGCGCGTGGTGCGGTTCAGCAAGCGCGTGCCAACCCGGTTCTCCAGCTCCTGAATGGCCGCCGAGACGGAAGAGCGGGGCATGCCGAGCGTCTGCGCGGCGCGCGTGAAGTTCGCGCATTCGACGACGCGAGCGAACACCCGAAAAAGGTCGATGCGGTCCATGGTTGCCGGTCGGCGGGCGCGCATTCGACGGGGCGAAAGCGGGACCGCAGTGGATCGAATATTGGTCGAGATTTCTGACCGATCTGGTCAGAAATAGGGGCTTTATAGACCATAAGCCGAACTTTATCATGGGCCGCAGAGGTGGCTGCACCGGGCAGCCGACCCGTTCGGAGAACAAAGATGGCGAACCATGACATCAAGGGCAAGACCGTGCTGATCGCAGGCGGCGCCAAGAATCTCGGCGGTCTCGTTGCGCGGGATCTGGCTGCGCAGGGCGCGAAGGCGGTCGCGATCCATTACAACAGCGCCGGCACGAAGGCCGCCGCGGAGGAAACGGTTGCCGCGATCAAGCAGGCCGGCGCCGAGGCGCTCGCGATCCAGGCGGACCTCAAGAGCGCGGGCGCAATCGAGAAACTGTTCGCGGACACCGTGGCGGCGCTCGGGCGCCCGGACATCGCGATCAACACGGTGGGCAAGGTGTTGAAGAAGCCGTTCACCGAGATCACCGAGGCCGAGTACGACGAAATGGCCGCCGTGAATTCGAAAACGGCGTTCTTCTTTTTGCGCGAAGCGGGCCGGCGCGTCAACGACAATGGCAAAATCGTCACGCTCGTGACCTCGCTGCTCGGTGCGTTCACGCCGTTCTACGCGGCCTACGCGGGCACGAAGGCGCCTGTCGAGCACTTCACGCGCGCAGCGGCGAAGGAATTCGGCGAACGCGGGATTTCGGTGACGGCGGTCGGGCCCGGGCCGATGGATACGCCGTTTTTCTACCCCGCCGAAGGCGATGACGCCGTGGCGTATCACAAGACGGCCGCGGCGCTCTCGAAGTTCTCGAAGACGGGGCTCACCGATATCGGCGATGTCGTGCCGTTCATTCGCCATCTCGTGAGCGACGGCTGGTGGATCACGGGCCAGACTCTCCTCATCAACGGCGGATACACCACGAAGTAAGGGATACCGGTTCACCATGAAGATCATTCGCAGCAAGACTTTCACCGCTGAGCGTCCTTGGGGCGCGCTCGATATCGCCAGCATGGGGGGCATTACGACCAGGCTGCACTGGACGGATCAGCCTTATCGATGGCATGTCAACGACGGCGAGGAGGTCTTCGCTGTGCTCGATGGGCGAGTGGAGATGCGCTATCGGGAGAAGGGCGTCGAGCAAGCCGCGATCCTTGAAACAGGGGATATTTTCTACGCCTCGGTTGGGACCGAGCACGTCGCGCATCCGCTGGGGGAAGCACGCATTCTCGTGGTTGAAACGCAAGGCAGCGTGTAGGCCGGGGCGGGGCTTGCCGGTACGGCTTCATCCCCGGTCGCGCGCTCGACCTGTGTCGACCTCTCCATCGCCCGGCAGCGCGTTGCGGCGGCACGACCAGCGCCTCGCGGCCCGGCTAGAGCATGAAGGCCAATTGAAAAAATCCCTCGAAGGGGATGTCAAGACGCGGCAGCGAAAAGCGTCCAGCGCGATCGAGAAGGATTGTCGAGTCCTCGCCTCGCCGAAACCGTGCAGCCCACATGATTGCTTTAAGCTCCATTTAACGATACCCGCCTATATTGCAGCTTGAGTTCGGGGCAATGAAATAGGGGCGCAACGCATCACCGCATCGCTCACGGAGGGCGAAATGAAACGCGCTGCAAGATCGCAACCGGGGTACGCAGACGAAGGCAATGGTGATCGTTCATTACCGCCACGAGCGAGGCCCCGGCCCAGCAGGATTCCCTGGGTGATCATTCTCACGCTTCCCGTGCTGATTGTCGCAATGTTTATCAGCATCGCGATTTTTGGTCTGCTCGCACGATTATTCGGCGCTTGATTGGCAGATGCACCCTCGTCTCTCCGACGATCGACCCGCACGGCGTGAGGTTCGCTGTCGATAGTCGAAGTGTGGAGCCGATGATGAAAGCTACGCTCGATGAACCTGTCGACCCCCAGCGTCGCGTCTGGTTGATTGCGACCTCGACCGCAGGGGGGATCGCTGGGGTCGCGACGCTGATTCCCTTCATCGACTCCTTTGCGCCGCCCGCAAGCGCCAAGGATGCCGGCGCACCCGTGCATGCGGATCTGACCAACCTCGTGCCCGGTTCGATGATGACCGTCGCATGGCGCGGCAAGCCAGTCTTCGTTGTCAATCGCACGCCGGAAATGTTGGCTGCCGTGGTGAAGGCCAATCCGATGGTTGCCGATCCGAACACCGAGCATCCATTTTCCATGCCGTTGCCGGCCTATTGCCGGAACCAATACCGGTCGCGGCCGGATCACCCGAATTTTCTCGTGGTGATCGGCGTATGCACGCATCTGGGCTGCACGCCCGTGCCGCGCTTCCAGGCCGGCGCGCAGCCGAATCTCCCCGATGACTGGCCCGGCGGCTTTCTCTGTCCTTGCCACGGCTCCACGTACGATCTTGCCGGTCGCGTCTTCAAGGACAAGCCCGCCCCGCAAAATCTCGATGTGCCGCGCTATATGTTCGTGTCGTCCACGAACGTCGTAATCGGCCGGGACGAGCACGCGCAAAGCTGAGCAGGTCATTCTTCACGATTCGTGTCTCCAGTATTCACGGATTGCGTGTCTATTGCCGAAATGTCTTGCGGGATACTAGCTTTCGACTTCCTGCGGACGCCAGGGCCTGTTATTAGCGTGAACAGGCCCCAACACGGCCACGACACGCAGACGCCTCGAAAAAAGGAGACGCCTTGGGCAATAACCGATCCAGCCGGCGCGATATGCCGCTCACCCTGATCAGCCTGTCGATCATTTTCTTGTCGGTGGGCGGGTTGGCTGCCTTTCCCGCACAGTCGATCTCTGGCGCGGAGCAGGTTCTCTACTGGTGCACCACGATCTTCGCATCGCCAGTTCTGCTGTTCACGTTCGGTGCGACGCTATTCGTGATCGGGCTGGCCTTCAGCAAGTACGGCAAGATTCGGCTGGGCGAAGGCGCGCCGGACTACTCGACGCTCTCATGGGTTTTCATGTTCATCCTGTCCGGTTTGGGCTCCTCATCATTGTATTGGGGCTTCCTGGACTGGGCTTACTACTACCAGACACCGGGATTGAACCTGCCGCCTGAATCGCAGCAGGCGCTCAAGTTCAGCGTCGCCTATTCGTTCTTCCATTCCGGTTTGAGCGCCTGGGCGATCTATGCGGTCGGCGCCGTGGCGATGTGCTACCACTTCCATGTGCGCAAGAACAAGGGGCTGGGCCTCGCCTCGGTGATCGAGGCGGTCACGGGCTGCCGCGCGAACGGTCCGGTCGGTCGCTTGATCGACCTGCTGTTCATGCTGTGCATGTTCGGGGCGCTCACCATTTCGCTGGTGCTCACCGCCACGACGTTCTCGAGACTGCTGGCCACGCTGACCGGCATTCCCGATACGTTTACGACCCAGGTGATCGTCATTCTCGCGGTGTCGGTGCTGTTCACGCTCAGCTCGTGGGTGGGCATGGACGGCGGCATGAAGCGGCTCAGCCAGATGGTGTGCTGGGGCGTCGTGGCATTGACGCTTTACATTTATTTCGCCGGCCCGACCCAGTTCATCACCAGCAATACGCTCTCCAGCCTGGGGCTGATGTTGACCAATTTCGTCGACATGAGTCTGTTCACCGATCCCATGGGCAACGGCAAATTCACCCGCGAGTGGACGGTGTTCTACTGGCTGTGGTGGATCTCCTATGCGCCGGGCGTGGCCTTGTTCGTGACTCGGGTCTCGCGCGGGCGCACCATTCGCGAAGTCATCCTGGCCATGCTGGCGGCGGGCTGCGTTGGCGTGTGGTTCGTATTCGGCGTACTGGAGAACTACAGCCTGCACAATTTCGTCGCCGGTGTCGTCGACGTGCCTGGCGTATTGACTCACCAGGGCGGCGAATTGGCGATCAGCATGTTGCTCGCGCAACTGCCGGCCGGCCGCATGGTGATGACATTCTTCCTTTTCGTCATGGCGATTTTCCTCGCGGCGCACATGGACGCCGTGGGCTACGCGGTGTCGGCAACCTGCACCCGCGATCTGGCCGAAGGCGAGGATCCGTCACCCGGCGACCGGCTCTTCTGGTGCGTCATGCTCACGCTGGTGCCGCTGGCGATGATCTTTTCGAAAGCGCCGCTCAATACCATGAAGACGGCGGTGATCGTGACGGCCATTCCGTTCCTTGTCGTACTGCTGCTCAAGGCGTATGGCCTGCTCAAGTGGTTGCGCGAGGACTACGGCAACGTGCCGGGGCATGTGATCGAGGAGCGTCATGGTTCGGCGGGCGCGGTGGCGGTCAACAAGCAACCGGTGGGCTGAGCGAGGACATCATGCAGAAGCACTATCCGCTCAGCGACGCCATGCGCGAGTTCGTGGAAACGAGCACACGCTTTGGCGCCGCGGACGATAGCGTGAAGGCCATGCGCGACGCCTACGATGCGCTGTGCCAATACTTCACGCCAGCGCGCGATGCGCGCCTTGCCATTGAAGAGCATGCCGTTGCCGGGTCGGGCGGGCGCATTCCGGTACGCATCTATCGGCCGGCGGGCGAGGCGCCCGCGCAGGGCTGGCCGTGCGTGTTGTATCTGCACGGCGGCGGCTGGGTGGTGGGCGGTCTGGATTCGCACGAGTTCATCGCGGCGCCGCTGGCGCGCGATTTGTCCGCCGTGGTGGTGGCGGTCGACTACCGCCTTGCGCCCGAGCACGTGTTTCCGGCTGCGTTTGACGACTGCCTGGACGTATGGCGGCATATGCGGGTACAAGGCGATGCCTGGGGCATCGATGCGTCGAGCGTGGTGGTGGCCGGCGACAGCGCGGGCGGCAATCTGGCGGCGGCGTTGTGCCTCGAAATCGCGCGCATCGGCGGGGTCGCGCCGCGTGGGCAGGCGCTGATTTACCCGGGCCTGGGCACGGATCGCCGCCTTCCATCCTTCCGCGAAAATGCCGACGCGCCGTTGTTGAGCACAGCCGATGTCGAGTACTACCTGCGCGTCTACGCACCCGATCCGGCGAGCCACGACGACCCGCGTCTTGCGCCGCTGGCGGCGACGTCGCTCGCGGGCTTGCCGCCGGCGTTCGTGGCGGTGGCCGAGTTCGATCCCTTGCGCGACGATGGGCAACGGTACGTCGAGCGGTTGCGCACCGCCGGCGTTCCCGCGCAGTTCCATCTCGGGCGCGGGCTGTTGCATGGGTGCATGCGGGCGATGGGGCGCTGCCCCGAGACCACCCGACTGTATGAGGCCTTTGCCGGGGCGATAGCGGCCATGCTCGAAAGCCGGTTCGGATAGAGCAAGGTGCGGACGGCCGCCGGGTTGCGATGTGCCGAGGAGTCGTTCATCGTCGAATGACTTTCGCCATTATTTCTCGCGGCTTTCTATAAACGCTCAATAGAAAGCGGTTCGAATGCGTCGATTGGGGATTGGCCACTTTTTCCGCATGTTCGATTGACGCGCCGGGGACGTGCCCGTTACGCTTGCGCGCTGATGGTTCCCGGCGACGGGATCAAAAGGGAACGCAGTGGAGGCGAATGCCTTGAGTCTGCGGCTGCCCCCGCAACTGTGAGCGGCGAGTCCATGCCGAACGTGCCACTGGGAAACCGGGAAGGCCGGCGTTGGACCACGACCTGCGAGCCAGGAGACCTGCCATCGACCGAGGTCCAAGCAGCCGCGCCGGGCGGGGTGTCCCGACGCGCACGCGCCGCCTGGCGGTCGCCCGTTGCAAGGACAGCCCGACCTCAGGATCTGTCTCATGTCCACTGTTATGACTCACGCTCGCGCGCCGGGATCGCTCCGCCGCCGCGTCACCGGCATTTACCTCGTACTCGCCGCCTTCAACATCGGCACCTGGATCTGGGCGTTCATCGCGTTTCACGGGCATCCGCTGCTGCTGGGCACCGGGCTGCTCGCATACGGCTTCGGTCTGCGTCATGCCGTCGACGCCGACCATATCGCCGCCATCGACAACGTCACGCGCAAGCTGATGCAGGACGGTCAGCGCCCGGTCACGGTGGGCTTTTTCTTTGCGCTCGGCCACTCCGCCGTGGTGCTGCTGGTTGCCATCGCCGTCGCGGCGACGGCCGCCGCGCTGGAAAGCCGCGTCGAGGCCTGGAAAGACATCGGCGGCATCATCTCGACGAGCGTCTCCGCACTGTTTCTATTCCTCATCGCCGCGATGAACATCGTCATCCTGCGCGGCGTCTGGCGCGCGTTCGGCAAGGTGCGCCGCGGCGAGCCCTACGACAACGACGACCTGGATCTGCTGCTGAACAGCCGCGGGCTGCTCTCGCGGCTGTTTCGTCCGTTGTTTCGCTTCGTGTCGAAACCGCTGTGGATGCTGCCGATCGGCTTCCTGTTCGGTCTCGGCTTCGACACCGCAACGGAGGTGAGCCTGCTCGGCATTTCGGCCAGCCAGGCCGCGCAGGGTCTGTCGATGGGCGTGATCCTCGTGTTTCCCGTGCTGTTCGCGGCCGGCATGTCGCTGGTCGACACCACCGACGGCATCCTGATGCTCGGCGCCTATGACTGGGCCTTCGTGCGCCCGATCCGCAAGCTCTACTACAACCTCACCATTACGCTGGTCTCGGTGCTGGTCGCGGTGTTGATCGGCGGGATCGAAACACTAGGACTCCTCGGCGATCAGCTCAGCCTGAAAGGCGCGTTCTGGGACGCCATTGGCTACCTCAACGACAACTTCAACGACCTCGGCTTCATCATCATCGGCGTATTCGTCCTGGCATGGGTCGCTTCGTTCGCGATCTACCGGATCAAGGGCTTCGACGAACTGCGGGCCAATTCGACCGTGCGGTAGCACAGCGGAGCGGGCCTTTCCTTCCACACATGAAAAAGCCGCCCGAAGGCGGCTTTCCCTGACAAGCAAACGGGCGCGCGGCCCGCGAAGATCTCAGTCGTCGAGCAGCGAAAGATCGCGCACCGCGCCCTTATCCGCCGACATCACGAGCTTGGCATAGGCCTTGAGCGCAGCCGACACCTTGCGCGGACGCGCCTTCACCGGCTTCCATCCCTTGGCGTTCTGTTCTTCGCGGCGGCGCGCCAGTTCCTCATCGGACACGAGCACGTTGATCGTGCGATTCGGAATGTCGATGCGAATCTTGTCGCCGTTGCGCACGAGACCGATCGCGCCGCCCGCGGCCGCTTCGGGCGAGCAGTGGCCGATCGACAGTCCCGAGGTGCCGCCCGAGAAGCGCCCGTCGGTCAGCAGCGCGCAGGCCTTGCCCAGGCCCTTCGACTTGATATAGCTCGTGGGGTAAAGCATCTCCTGCATGCCGGGGCCGCCCTTGGGGCCTTCGTAACGCACGATCACCACGTCGCCGGCCTTGACCTTGTCGGCGAGGATGTTTTCCACCGCTTCGTCCTGCGACTCGGTCACGTGCGCCGTGCCCTCGAACACGAGGATGCTGTCGTCCACGCCGGCGGTCTTCACCACGCAGCCGTCGAGCGCGATATTGCCCGTGAGCACCGCCAGGCCGCCTTCCTTGGAGAACGCGTGCTCGTTCGAGCGGATGCAGCCTTCGGCGCGATCGAGGTCGAGGCTCGGCCAGCGCGTGTCCTGGCTGAACGCCACCTGCGTCGGGACACCGGCGGGACCGGCCAGATAGAACGTCCGCACCGCATCGTCAGTCGTGCGAACGATGTCCCACTGGTCCAGCGCGTGCTTGAGCGAGGGCGCGTGCACGGTCGGCACGTCGGTATGCAGCTTGCCGGCGCGCTCGAGCTCGCCGAGGATCGCCATGATGCCGCCCGCGCGATGCACGTCTTCGATGTGGTACTTGTTGGTGTTGGGCGCCACCTTGCAGAGCTGCGGCACGACGCGCGAGAGGCGGTCGATGTCGCTCATGGTGAACTCGATGCCGGCTTCCTGGGCAATGGCCAGCAGGTGCAGGATCGTGTTGGTCGAACCGCCCATGGCGATATCGAGCGTCATGGCGTTCTCGAAGGCCTTGAAGCCCACCGAGCGCGGCAGCACGCGCTCGTCTTCCTGCTCGTAGTACTGGCGCGCGAGTTCGACGATGCGGCGTCCGGCGCGCTTGAAAAGCTGCTCGCGGTCCGCGTGCGTGGCCACCACCGTGCCGTTGCCGGGCAGCGAGAGACCGAGCGCCTCGGTCAGGCAGTTCATCGAGTTGGCCGTGAACATGCCCGAGCACGAGCCGCAGGTCGGGCAGGCGGAGCGTTCCACTTCGGCCACTTCGGCGTCGGAATACTTGCTGTCCGCGGCGATCACCATGGCGTCGATCAGATCGAGCTTCTTGACTTCGATGGCCTTGGTGACGGGGTTGGCAAGGCGCGTCTTGCCGGCTTCCATCGGGCCGCCGGAGACGAAGATCACGGGGATGTTCAGGCGCATGGCGGCCATCAGCATGCCCGGGGTGATCTTGTCGCAATTGGAGATGCACACCATGGCGTCGGCGCAGTGCGCGTTGACCATGTATTCCACCGAATCCGCGATGATGTCCCGGCTCGGCAGCGAATAGAGCATGCCGTCGTGGCCCATGGCGATGCCGTCGTCCACCGCGATGGTGTTGAATTCCTTGGCTACGCCGCCCGCGGCTTCGATTTCGCGCGCAACGAGTTGGCCGAGGTCCTTCAGGTGGACGTGGCCGGGCACGAACTGGGTGAACGAGTTGACGACCGCGATGATCGGCTTGGAAAAGTCGTCGTCTTTCATGCCGGTAGCGCGCCACAGGGAACGCGCACCTGCCATGTTGCGGCCGGCGGTGGAGGTCTTGGAACGGTATGCGGGCATCGTGGGTGCTCGAGAGTGATGGCTGAAAGTGCCGATAGTGCCGAAAGTGCGAATAGGGTAGCGGGCCACGGGATTGACGGCCCCCTTGCGCGCCCGTGCGAACAACCTCTTGAGCTGCACTCTGGGCAAACCCCAATTATCCCATATTGCCCGGAATGGCGTGCCGCACGCCGGTTTCGCGGGTTTTTGGGCCGCGTTCTTGCGTCAGCGCCGACGCATAAAAAAACCGCACGCGAATGGCGTGCGGTTCGTGCCGGGCTTGCTTCAAGCGCGGTCCGGCCAGTGGTCCGGCCAGCGCGATCAGAAGATGTTGCGCAGGCCGATGGCGACGCCGGTCTGGTTGTTGCGGCCCGGGAAGTCGGCGGTCGAGGCGCCCGTGGCGCGCGTGAAGTCGACCGTGCCATACACTTCGGTGCGCTTGGAGAACGCATATTCGGCCAGCACGACAGCCGAGTAGCGCACGCCGGTGCTCAGGGTCGAGCCGTCCGCGTTCAGCGCGTTGCTGGCGTGGTCGTAGTAGTACGCGGCCGTCAGCGTGAGCGGCGAGGTGACTTGCCACACGGCGCCGGCGTAGAGGCCGTTGTCGATGCGGTTGGTCTTCGTCACGGGCGCGGCGAAGTTGAAGGCCGGCGAGCCGGTTGCGCCCATGTACATGTCGACGATGCCGGTGTTGTCCTGGCCCCAGAGCCAGCCTGCCATCGCCTTGACCGGGCCGATCTGGTAGACCGCGCTCAGGTTGACGACGCGATACTTGTTGTTCTGCAGGTCGCTGTTCTGCTGGAAGCCGGCATCGACCGACAGCGGGCCGTACGAGTACGCCGCCGTGAAGCCGTACATGTTGTTCGCGCCGGTGCTGCCCGCCACGCCGCCGAAGCTGTACATGCCTTCGACTTCGAGACCGCCGAAGTGGCCGTCGTACTTGACCGAGTTGTTCTGGCGCAGACCGTAGCCGAGCGCGCCCGGCAGCCAGCTGTCCTGGTCGAAGTTGCCGACGGTCAGCGGGTCGTACAGGTTGCCGAGCTGGTCGAACAGCGGCGTGTTCTGGCGGCCGAACGTGAGGGCGCCGTACTGGTTGCTCTGCAGGCCGACATACGCCATCCGGTTGAACAGCGTGTTCGAGCTGGCCAGTTGGCCGTTCCAGAGGTTGAAGCCGTTTTCGAGGCGGAACACAGCCGAAAGGCCGCCGCCCAGGTCTTCCTGGCCCTTCAGGCCCCAGCGGCTGCCGGTGATCGGGCCGACGCCCATTTGTACTTCGCTGTCGTTGCTGGCGTTGGCGTTCGTGAGGTAGCGGATGCTGGTGTCGACGATGCCGTACAGCGTGACCGAGCTTTGCGCGAATGCGGACTGCGCAGAAATGGCGAGCAGGGCGGCGCCGAGCGCCACGGTGGTCTTCTTCATGTAATCCCCGTTTTTAATGTTTGGCCGACGTCGCACGGGTGCGTGCGCCGGCGTCGTTTCCTGATATATCCGGATGCGCGGAAGTCGTCCCGCGCACGAAAGTGGCGATAATATTTCGAATATTTAAAACTTCTGCAATAAATTTATCTCGCTGTCGCACCGCTACAACATGGGCTGGCGCGGGGCGCGGCGGGTTGCTATCCGGGGCGGCGAGCCGCTCCTGGGTACCATGAGCGGCATCTTCATTCATTCGCGCTTTCGCTTTTTGCCGATGAACGCTTCCCCTCTCGCAGTTCAGGACGACGGCCCCGAGGGCGTCTACACGCGCGGCGCGGGCGATGCGCGCGAATGGTGGCGCGTCTCGCTTTCCGAACGGGCCAATATGTTCCGCATCGAGCATGGCCATGGCGACGACGCCCTCGGCGAGGTGGACATCGACACCGTGGTCGACCTCGACAACCTCGAAGCGAAGCTCTTGAAGTGGCGCCGCGAGGGCTTCGTGTCCGACGCAGGCCGCGACGACGAAGCGCGGGCCGCCGAGGCGGGCCGGCGCTTTGCCGCCGAGTTGAGGCACGCCGCGGCGGCTGTGCGGGCGGAGCGCGAAGCAGCCAGTGCAGCGCGGCCCGCGGAGGCGACCGCGCGCATCGGCACCGTGAACATGCCGGTGGCGCGCGAGCGTTCGCCGGCCTCGCAAGCGCTGGTGCCGTGCCGCAACGACGCGTATCTCTTCACGGCCCGCACCGACGACATCGCCATGGACATCGTCGAAAACCGCCGCGTGATGCTGATCGGCCACACGGGTTCGGGCAAGACCAGCTTCATCGAGCAGGTAGCCGCGCGCACGGGCCACGGCGTGCTGCGCGCGAACATGAACGGGCAGACCACCATCGGCGATTTCGTCGGCTTCTGGACCGTCAAGGGCGGCGAGACGATATGGGTGGACGGTGTGCTGCCCGTGGCCATGCGCGCGGGCTATTGGCTCATCGTCGACGAACTCGATTTCGCCGAGCCCTCCGTTCTCGCCGTGCTGACCGCCGTGCTCGAGCCGAACGGCAAGCTGCTGCTCAAGGAACGCGGCAATGAGATCGTGACGCCGCATCCCGAGTTTCGTCTCTTCGCCACCGCGAATGCGGCGGGCGCGATGAGCGCCTATCGTCATCTGTATCAGGGCGCGAATCTGCTCAACGAGGCCTTTCTCGACCGCTGGCGCGTGTATCTGTTCGACTATTTGCCGAAAGATGAGGAAGCCGAAGTATTGCGCCGGACCTTGCCGCAACTCACGCCCGCGCTCGCGCAGACGCTTGCTGCCATTGCCGCCGACTGCCGCGCCGCATTCGCACGCGAGGACCTGGCGAGCGCGTTCTCCACGCGGCGCCTGATCGACTGGGCCGAACTGATGCTGCGCACGGGCGACGCCGAGCGTGCCGCCGGCCCGTCGATCTACGCGAAAGTGAGCGCGGAGGACGCGGCGCTCATCCGCAGCATCATCCGCCATCACGCGATCTTCGACGCCGCTCCGGACGCGGGCGCGCGCGCGAGTGGCGGGCGCTAGAGACGGGCCGCGCAGCATGGATCGCGTCCGGCTCGACGAACTCGAAGCCCGCCTCGGCAAGCTCGCGCGCGTGCTGACGGGCGAGCCGCGCGTTGCGGTGTCGATTGGCGCGGGCGGCCCGCGCGTGGAGCATGAGCGCTTCGTATTGCCTTCGCATGCAGGTGAACCCGCGCAATCCGCACAGCCTGACGCGTCTGCCGATGCCGACGAAGACTTGCTGGTCGGCTACCTCGATCTGCTGGCGGCGCGCTGGCGTCATAGCGCACAGCCGAGGCTCGACACGGCCCGGGCGGGCGTGACGGGGCGCATCGCGCAGGCTGTCGAGGACCGGCGCGTGCTTGCCCGGCTCGTGACGACTTATCCGGGCGCGCGCCGCTACGTCGAGCGGCTGCGCGCGCAGCTTGCACGCGACGCGTCGCGGCGCTGGAGCGCGCTTACGTGGCGCGAGCGGCTCGTGTGGACCATCGAGCGCGCGCTCTGGGGCGAGCCCCCCGGCGCGGGCGAGAGCGACACGGCTGCGCTGGCCGCCGCGCTGCGCGTCCTGGAAGGCGCAAACGGGCCGCTTGCCGTGGCGCGCGCGAGCCGCTCGACTGCCGGGAGCGTGCGGGCCGCGCAGGCCATCGTCGCCGGCGTGCGCTCGCTCGCCTCGCGCGGCGCGAACAGCATGATGCAGTCGGCGCGCCCGCCCGAAGCGCTCGACGACGCAACGCTCGCGCGCGAACTCGACGACTTCGGCGCGCACGACGACACCGATTTCGCGCTGACGCTGGACGCCGCCGAGGCGGCGCGCCAGCCCGGCGCGCAGGCGCTCGAAGCGGCAAGCGAGGCGGTTGGCGACGTCACCTCGGCGCCCGGCGCCACGCTCTCCGAGGCCGATGCCGCGCCGCCGCGCGCGGCCCGTGGCGATGCGCCATTCGTGAAACCGGTCCGCTCGATTGCGCTGACCACGGCGTTCGACGTCGTGACCGATCTCACCGGCAGCGGCGACGCCGCGGCGTGGCGCAAGCTGCGCGCGCTGGCGCGTGCGGAGACCGGTGCGCTCAAAACGCACCTCGAACGCGTCCTGAAAGCCGACGAGCTCACGCACTGGAAACGCGAGCAGGAGCGCGGCGAGATCGACCGTGCCGCGCTTGCGCGCCTCGCGGCCTCGCGTGGCTATCGCACGCCGTTTCGCGTGGCCACGCACGCGAGCGGCCGCGATACCGCCGTGACGCTGTTGCTCGACCTCAGCGGATCGATGGCGGGACGCAAGATCGAACTCGCACGGCTGTGCGCGGCGGCGCTCGCCGACGCGCTCATGCAACTCGGCTTCGACTGCGAAGTGCTGGGCTACAGTTCGGTCGAGTCGCCGCAAATGCGCGCGCAATTCGAGCGCGCCCGTGCGGCGGGCGCGGATTTGCGCGGCTACAACCGCTTCGTGGAGCGGCTCGATCTGCGGGTCTTCAAGCGCTTCGATGCGGGCCATTCGCACGGTGCGAGCGGCCTGGCGTCGATCGAGTGCGGTCACGAGAACCCCGATGGCGAGGCGCTCAGCTGGGCCGCCGCGCGGCTCATGGCGCGCAGGACGCGGCGACGCCTGCTTTTCGTGCTCTCGGACGGCTATCCGTCGACGAGCGACGGCGATCCCGCGATCCTGCGCAGCGACTTGCATGCGCGCGTGGCCGAGGTGGGCGAGCAGGGCATCGAGCTCGTCGGCATCGGCATTCAGGACGATGCCGTCGAGGCGTTTTATCCGCACGCGGTGGTCGTGCGCAAGCTCCATGAACTGCCCGCCGTGGCGCTCAAGACCTTGAGCCGAATGCTCGCGCGGCGCTCGGGCGTTGGCGATAGCGATCGATTTTGAGGCTCGGCCGCGTGCGCCGTTCACGGCGCCCCATGGGTAGTCGGCCGCTACGAAGTATTCCCTATCCCTGATTTTTCAAACGGGCGCCGACGTGTTATACCTTGGCTGACGAAGCCGCCACGAACGTGGCGTATCGACTGAACCCAGGAATCGACACTTCGGTCATGCCAGCCCCCGACCCGAGGACCCAGGAAGATTACGACCGCCTCTACTACCGGCTCGATCTGGAGCCCGGGGCCAGCGCGGCCGAAATCAAGCACAACTACCGGCAGCTCGCCCAGATTTTCCATCCCGACAAGTGGCGGCATCCGAGCCCCGCGTCGCTGCATTGGGCCTCCGAGCAGTTCAAGAAGATCAAGGAAGCGCGCGAGGTGCTCGAAGCGTACTGGTCCGCGCATCACGAAGCGCCCGCGAGCCGCGTGGCCCTGAGCGATGCGCAGCTCGTGCGCGTGCGCGAGCAACTGCGCGAACTGCAACGGCATCGCGAGCGTCTGCACAGCGAACTCGACGCGCTACAGAGCGCCAGGTTGCGTGGCCTTGCCGAGTTCGCGCGCATGCAGACGGAACGCGAACGCCTGATCGGCGAACTCGCGCGCCTGCGCGAGGAAGCCGTGCGCGAACGCGCAAGCGCTGCCGCGCGGCGCGACGAGGACGCGCAGCAGGCGTTCGGGACGGCGCAGGCCGCCGGTTGTTCCGCCCATCCGGCCTCGGGCAACGGTGGCAATCATCGCGACCATCGCGACCATCGCGACGCGAGCCTCGCACCACTCGAACGACACGCTGTACGCGACTTCTTCTTCTCGCGCCTCGACGATCCCTCGCGCGGCTGGCTGACGCGGCTGAGCGGTATCGTCGTAACGTTGATCGTTCTCTTCGTGGTGACGCACAAGATCGTCTTCAGCGTATTCGATGCGGCTGGCTCATGGCGCTGGCTCGGCGAAACCCTGCAATGGATGTTGATTGCGGCGGGAGTGGCGCTGGTGGGCGGTTTCGTGTGGGCGCAACGGACCTTTTATCGGGCCGACCGCGCAGGGCGCGAGCATGGCATGCCGCTGCCCGCGCACGAAACGTGGGAGCGCGTGAGCGCGGCGTTGCGCGGTACGGGCCGCCATGGCGCCGAATGGCGTATCGAAGCCGTGGAGCAACAGCCTGGCGATGCCGGCTTCGCACTGCGCGCGGTCCTGCGCTATTCGATGGCACGCCCCGGCGAGCGCGAAGCGCATCAGGCCGTGACGTTCCGCTGCCGCGCGCGTGCCGTGAGCGCGGTCGAGACGCGCATCGCCTGGGACTTCGGTGTGCGCGCGCCCACGTGGTGGCTCCCGCCCGCAGCGAAGGTGGTGCGCGATCTGCGCAGAAGGATCGAGACGGATCTTGGGGCGCGGCTGTAAACAAACCGCGCGCGCTCGCAAGAGCATGGCGGCTTATTTCTAACAGGCGCTCAGTGGCGCATCGCTGTTGTATTTTCTGGACACGATATACACGTCGACGCTTGCAAGCGAGCACTCTTGCCATGATGCCCTGGTTGACGTAACAACCTCGATTGCGGCACCGGATTTGTCGTAAAAGGCGATGTCGTATACCTGCCGATAAACACCTTTGCCGATCGGCTCCGAGGCAAGCTGTAGAAACTTCGTTTTCGATTCGTCCAGCTTCGTCGGATCAGTGACGCCCGCTTTTTTCGACACCGTCAGTGCCATGTTCATCGGCCAGTTCGTGCATGGCGGAGATTGCGCTAGCGAGAGTGCGGGCACGGTCCGCTCGTGCGTACGCGACGCGAGCGCCGGTCGAGCGAGACCGGCGCGGCCTCACTAGAACAGCAACGCGATGCCCGCCATGCCGACGAACTGCGAGTGCGTGCTCGAAGGCGTGCTGTTCTGCGAGTCGCCCACCGACGGACTCGCCTCGACGATATCGCCCGCGCCGTTCGCACCCAGCGTCTGGCCGCTCGCATGCTGATAGCCCTCCAGCGCGTAGAGCGAGGTGCGCTTGGAGAGGTGGTACGTTTCCTTGAGCGAGACTTGCTGATAGCGCGCGGCGCTCGTGACGCCGTTGGCCTTCGAGGCCATCGTGTACGCATAGCCGCCGCCCACGTCGAACGCCGGCGAGAAGCGATACGTGGCGAGCGCGGCCCAGGTGTTGAAGACGGCGGTCGTGCCGAAGAGCGACTTGCCGCCCGCGAGGTATTCGACGTTGGAATACGACGCGCCCAACATCAAATTGCCGATCGTGTAGTTGCCCGCCACGGCCACGTGCTGCACGGCGCGCGCGGAAACATAGCCCGTGTTCAGCGACGATGTGCCGAAGCTCGCCGTCGACGAGGTACTGAAGCCGCTCGTGAGCGCTGCGTTGTCCATGCGCAGGTAGCCCGCCGCGAGCGAGACCGGGCCGTTCGCGTAGCGCAGCGCGGCGCTCCATGTCTGGCCCTTGCCGGTGCTGCCCGCAATGCCGCCGAACGCGTACATGGCGCTCGCCTGCACGCCGTACCAGCTAGGCGACGTGTAGATGGCCGAATTGTTGATGCGTACGGTGGTGTCGAGCCCGTCGATGTCGCCGGGGTGTGCGCCGGTCGCGCCGGTCAGCCAGTTACTGCCCGTGAGCGGACCTACGAACTGATAGTAGGGCGTGTATTGGCGACCGAGCGTGAGCTGGCCCGCGCCGCGGTTCTGCAACCCCACGTACGCCTGGCGATTGAAAATCAGGCCGTTCGTCTGAAGCGCGCCGCTGTTCGGATCGAAGCCGTTTTGCAGATCGAAGATCGCGAACGTGCCGCCGCCCAGATCTTCCTTGCCTTGCAGGCCGAACTTCGAGGCATAGACGTTGCCCTGACGCAGGTACACGTTCGAGTGACCGTTCTGGTTGTTGACGTAGGTAATCGCATCGTCGACTGCGCCGTAAAGCGTGACGCTGGATTGTGCGAACGCCGGGCTCGCGATCAGCGTGGCGCCTGCCGCTACGAAAATACCGGGACCGAAACCAGTCTTCTTCATCGTTGTCCATCTCCTTGAGTTATAGGATTGCTTATTTATTGTTTGCGTATCGACGATCGGCGTTTCAGATTGCGTGAACGCGCGTCATGCGCGGCACGGATCGCTCCATGCCGCCCGATCGAATCCGCCTGGGAGGCTTTCCGAGGCCTTTTTCGGCTCTTGTCTTATTCGTCGTCTTGACGCGCGGCGCGTGAGCGCTGGCGTGCCTGCGCGGCGAGGCGCACCGCGGCATTCGGCGCGCCGTAGCCGTCATAGCCGCCGCGCCGCTCCACCAGTTCCAGAAAGAAGCGCTGGTCGAGCGTTTCGGTGTAGGCGTGCAGGAACTCGCCGCCCTGTTCGTCCCGGTCGTAGAGGAGGTTGTGCTGGCGCAGCGTGTCGAGAAACTCGGCGGGCAGCGCGTGGCGCGCGTCGAGATCGTCGTAGTAGTTGGCCGGCACGCGCAGCAGCGGCACGCCCGCCGCTTCGAATTCCGTGACGGCGCGGAAGATGTCGCCGGTGCTGAACGCCACGTGATTCAGGCCCGTGCCGTGATAGGCGCGCACGGTTTCGGCGGTGGCGGTGTGCGGGTCGACCGAGGCGTTGAGCACCATGCGCAGGCCGCGGTCGGCGCTAAAGAGCGCACGGCTGCGCACGAGGCCATAGGGATCGGGCAGCAGCACGGCGGCGCTCGCCTGCAGGCCGAACACCGCTTTCAGAAACAGCACCCATGCATCGAACGAACCGGCCGGCAGCGAAAGGCTCACGTGATCGATGCCGGTGATGGGGCCGACTTCCGTGGGGCCGTCCACATCGGTGAGCACGAAGTCGGCTTCGAAGAGCGTCGGCTCCCCCGGGCGTTCGTTAACGAAGTAGTTAAGACTGCCGTCCGGCGCCTGGACTGCGGGCACCACGCGCTCATTGGGGCCGACGCGGCCCGAGAACGGTGGATAGCCGTAGCCCGCCGCGCGTTCGAGCGCGAGGCGCGCGTCGTCCACGCGCAAGGCACACGCGCATAGCGAAAGTCCGTGGCGCTGGAAGAACGCATCGGCGAACGAATCGGGTTCGGCGTTCAGCACGATGGCCGCCGAGCCGTGCCGATAAAGCGTCACATCCTTCGAGCGATGCTGCCCCGCGCGGCGGAAATGGAGTTTTTCGAGCCAGTTGGCCACGCTCCGGCGCGCGTCGTCGTTCACCGCGAATTCGAGAAATTGCCATCCCGCGTGCGCCGGCGCGGCGCTCGGGTGGTAGAGCGGTTCGGCTGCCGCATTGGCGTCGCCAAGTTCGTCGCGTGTCCATTCCTGAAGCAGCAGCAGCGAACGATTGCCGTCCGCCGCCGTGGCCGTGGGCGGCGCGCCGCGAAAGCCGTCGTTGAAGATTTCCAGCGAGAGCGGGCCCGTATAGCCGCTCTTCACGACCTGCGCCGTGAAGTCGGCGAGCGCGAAATCGCCCTGGCCCGGAAAGCAGCGGTAATGGCGGCTCCATTCGAGCACGTCCATGTTCATCTTCGGCGCGTCGGCGATCTGCACGAAGCCAATGCGCTCGCCCGGAATCGTTGCGATCGCATCGGGCGTGTCGTCGAGCGAGAGCGTGTGGAAGCTGTCGAGCGCGAGCGTGAGGTTCGGATGATTCACGGCGTCCACGAGCTTCCATGCGTGACGGTAGGTACGCACGTGGCGGCCCCAGGCAAGCGCTTCGTAGCACGTCACCACGCCCGCCTGCGCGGCGGCCTGCGCGAGCTGGCCGAGTTGATCGATGGCGAGCGCGTCGTCGCCGATCGCGTCGGGCGAGACGTTGCTGCAAACCAGCAGGCGATCCGCGCCCAGTTCGTGCATCAAATCGAACTTGCGCTTCACGCGCTCGAGGTTGCGGGCAAGCCGCTCGGCGCTCACCCCCTCGAAGTCGCGAAACGGCTGATACAGCACGATCGCGAGCCCGAGGTCGGCGGCCATGCGGCGCACGTCGGCGGGCGAGCCCTCGAAGTAGAGCAGGTCGTTTTCGAAGATCTCCACGCCCACGAAGCCCGCAGCGCTGATCGCCGCGAGTTTTTCCGCGAGCGTGCCGCTGATCGAGACGGTCGCAATCGAACGACACAATGGGGCGAGGGCTGAAGCGAGTGGCGGCTTGGACATGGCGTGGCGATGCGGCGGTATGGACGGTAACCCACAAACTGGCGGGCGGCGCGGGCAGCCTGCGCCGCCGGAGTGCTGCAAGGATAATAAAACTAACTAGTTAGTACAAATTCTCGGAAACCCCAGGGTGACCTGAGCGCGCGTGCGCGGCACACTGGCGACCATGCGTGGGGTGAGTGCGTTTGCCGGGATGCAGGGCGAATGCACCGCAAATGCCGCGCCTGTCGTGTTGTTTCGTATTTTGGAGCGCCTGATGCAATTGCCGTCGGTACTGGTCCTGAACGGGCCGAATCTCAATCTGCTGGGAACGCGGGAACCCGCGATATATGGGGCTGAAACGCTGGACGACGTGGCGCGCCAGTGCCGCGAAGCCGGGGAGCGGCTGCGGCTCGAAGTCGACTTTCGCCAGTCGAACGCCGAGCATCAACTGATCGACTGGCTGCACGAGGCGCGGACACACGTCGACGGCATCGTCATCAATCCCGCTGCCTATACGCACACGTCGGTGGCGCTTGCCGATGCGCTCTCGGCCATCGCCAGGCCCGTGATCGAGGTCCATATTTCGAACGTCCACAAGCGCGAGGCCTTCCGGCACCACTCGTTCGTTTCGCCTGTCGCGGAGGGCATCATCGTCGGCTGCGGTACTCAGGGCTATGTGCTCGCGCTCGAACGCATGGCCACGCTGCTGGCCGGGAAGGTGCCGAAATGAGCCAGCGACCCAGCACGAACCCGAGCGCCGACTCGCACGCGAACAAGCCGCGCTCGTTTCTTTGCGGGCTGATCGGCAAGGGCATCGGCGGTTCGCTCACGCCCGCGATGCACGAGAAGGAAGGGCGCGAACTCGGCTTCAACTATGTGTATCGACGGATCGACCTCGATGCGCTCGGCCTCGCCGTCGACGCGCTGCCCGAACTGCTGCTCGCGGCGCAGCGCATGGGTTTCGACGGCCTGAACGTCACCTATCCGTGCAAGCAGGCCGTGATCCCGCTGCTCGACGAACTCTCGGACGACGCGCGCGCACTGGGCGCCGTGAACACCGTGCTGTTCCGCGACGGCAGGCGCATCGGCCACAACACCGACTGGTCGGGGTTCGCCAGCGCATTCAGGCGCGGTCTGCCCGACGTTGCGCTCGAATCGGTCGTGCAGCTCGGCGCGGGCGGGGCGGGCGCGGCGGTCGCGCACGCCGCGCTGCAGATGGGGGCGCGCGCACTCACGCTGTTCGACGTGGACGCCACGCGCGCCCAGGCGCTCGCCGACGAGTTGCAGGCGCGCTTTCCCGCAGCGCGCGTGAGCGCGGGCGGCGATCTGCAAGCGACGCTGGCCGCCGCGACAGGGCTCATCCACGCCACGCCCACCGGCATGGCGAAGCTGCCCGGCTTGCCGTTGCCCGCCGAGTATCTGCACGCGCGCCTGTGGGTGGCCGACATCGTCTATTTCCCGATCCGCACGGCGCTGCTCGAAGCGGCCGAAGCACGCGGCTGCCGCGTCTTGAGCGGCGGCGGAATGGCGGTTTATCAGGCCGTGGACGCGTTCCGGCTCTTCACCGGCCGCGAGCCGGACGCCGAGCGCATGTACGCGCATTTGCAGTCGATGCTGGCGCAGGACGCCGGCCAATAACCGATCACCGGCCGCCCGAGCGTCAGCCCGGCTACAGACAGTCAGTCAGCAGGAGAGAGACATGGCACCACCCGTATCCACGGGGCGCGACGCGCCTACCCTTGCCGCCACGCCCGCAGAGGGCGCGCTGCGGCGTTCGAAGGCGCGCTACAAGATCCTCGGTCTGCTGGCCGTGGGCACCATGATCAACTATCTGGATCGCACGGTGCTCGGCATCGCGGCGCCGCAGCTCACCAAAGAGCTCGGCATCAACGCGGCGCTCATGGGCCTGATTTTTTCGGCGTTCTCGTGGAGCTACGTGGTCGCGCAGATCCCGGGCGGCGTGTTTCTCGACCGCTTCGGCAGCAAGCTCACGTATTACCTCGCCATGACGCTGTGGTCGGCCTGCACGCTCGTGCAGGGCTTCGTCGGCAGCGTGGGCGCGCTGCTCGCGTGCCGGCTGGGTCTGGGCGTGGCCGAATCGCCGTGCTTTCCCACCAATAGCCGGGTGGTGGCCACGTGGTTCCCGCAACAGGAACGCGCGTTCGCGACCGGGACGTATACGGTGGGCGAGTACGTCGGCCTCGCGTTCTTCAGCCCCTTTCTGTTCGCGCTGATGGGCGCCTACGGCTGGCGCTCGCTCTTCTATGTGGTGGGCGGCGTGGGGATGGTGTTCGGCCTCGTCTGGTGGTGCTTTTATCGCGAGCCGCACGATCATCCGGGCGCCAACCGCGCGGAACTCGACTATATCGAGGCGGGCGGCGGCCTCGCGAAGCACGACGCGAAGGCCGATGCCGACAAGGCGCCAGCCGCCGAACGCAAGCAGGGTCTGGACTGGCGCATGGCCGGCCGGTTGCTGCGCAAGCGCCAGCTCGCGGGCATCTGCCTCGGCCAGTTCGCGGGCAACTCCACGCTCGTGTTCTTCCTCACGTGGTTCCCGACCTACCTCGCCACCGAGCGCCATATGGGCTGGCTCAAGATCGGCTTTTTCGCGATCATGCCGTTCATCGCCGCTTCGATCGGCGTGATGTTCGGCGGCACCTTCTCGGACTGGATGCTGCGCCGGGGCTTCTCGGCCAACGTGGCGCGCAAGCTGCCGATCATCGCCGGCCTGCTGCTGGCCTCGTGCATCATTCTGGCGAACTTCGTCCAGAGCAATGTGGCCGTGATCGTGATTCTCTCGGTGGCGTTCTTCGCCCAAGGCATGGCCGCGCTCGGCTGGACGCTCGTTTCCGATATCGCGCCGGCCGGCATGCTCGGTCTCACGGGCGGCATCTTCAACCTGGCGGCCAACCTTGCCGGCATCGTCACGCCGCTCGTGGTCGGGGTGATCGTGGGCGCGACGGGCTCGTTCGTCTGGGCGCTCGCGTTCATCGGCGCGATCGCGCTGGTGGGCGCCGCGTCGTACATCTTCGTGGTGGGCGACATCAAACGCATCGAGCTGTGAAGCAACGGCGCGCGGGGCTGCCGGCACGCTGGCAAGCCTTGGCGCGCGCCCGCTCGCAGCTTGCCGGCGCGCGCGCCCCGGCGCTCCGCCGGTCCGCCCGGACGGCCTTCCGGCGCGGCGGGACCCGGCCGGGCACGGCGGCGCCCATGCTAGAATCGGCCGCATTCCTTCCTGATCGCGCTCCACGAAAAATGGCAAGACCGGCGGCTTCGGCCGAACGCAACGACGCTCAATCCGAAAGCCGGCGCAAGTACGATCCGGAGCAGACCAGGCGCAACATTCTCGAAGTCGCGACCGCCGAGTTTTCGGCGATGGGTCTGGCGGGCGCGCGCGTGGACCAGATCGCCGAGCGCACCCACACCACCAAGCGCATGCTCTATTACTACTTCGGCAGCAAGGAAGGGCTGTACGAAGCGGTGCTCGACAAGGTGTACGGCGACATCCGGGCGCTGGAGCAGGACCTGCATATCGACGAGCTCGATCCCGAGGAAGGCTTGAAGCGCCTCGTCGAATTCACCTTCGACTATCACGACCGCCATCGCGACTTCGTGCGCCTCGTGACGATCGAGAACATTCACGGCGCGAAATACATCGAGCGGCTCAAGACGTTCCGCAGCCGCAACGCCAGCGTGATCCGCACCATCGAAGACCTGCTCGCGCGCGGCGTGAGCGCGGGCGTGTTCCGCGACGACATCGATCCCATCGACTTGCATTTGCTCATCAGCTCGATGTGCTTTCATCGCGTGAGCAACCGCCATACCTTCGGCGCGGCGTTCGGGCGCGATCCTTCGCATCCCCGGCTGCGCGCGCGCCACCGCGAGATGGTGGTGGACGCCGTGGCGCGCTTCGCACGCAAGGCCGGCTGAGCGCCGCGCCCGCCGGCAAGCCTCGGCAAGCCCTGCGAAATAATCCCGATATTCGCGTTGCATCGCGTGGCGGCGGCACATCCTGTTCTTCCCTCATCCCATAAAAGTGCCGGGACGCATTACACTACGCCCCGGAAGCCCGCCTGACGGGCTTTTGCTGCGTCGTCTGTACGCTCGCGCGCGTTGCGCGGGTGCCGGGCGTCGTCGCTCGCCAACCGGACAAGGTCACGCGTAATGAGCACAGCCATGCCCCGTTCCGGCCCAGCCGGACTACCGCGCCGGACCAGCGGCCGCTACACCCTCGGAACGCGTATCGTCTTGAGCTTCGGTTTGTTGTTCGTGCTGATGCTCGTGATGGCCGCGATCTCCTACAACCGCCTGCGCGCCATCGACGACGAAGCCTTGAGCCTCACGCGCGATTCCGTGCCGGGGCTGTTCTATTCCACGGCGCTGCGCAACTCCACCACCGAGGTGCACGACATCGTCGAGCGCGCCACCTTCGTCGAGCCCGATGCAGCGGGCATCGCGCGCGCGCTCGGGGCGTTGCCCGCCGCCGTCAAGCAGGCCGATCAGGACGCCGGGAAGTATGAGGCCACGCTGTTTCGCAGCGACGACCGCGAGCGCTATCAACGTTTTCACGACGCTTACGCGCGCTTCCTGCCCCAGCTCATGGCCGTGGCGCGACAGTTGCCGGCGCAGCGCGCCGCCGCACAGGCGGCCTATCAGCAGCTCGACGGTTCCTGGCAGGACGTGGTCGCCGCGGCCAATACGCTCGTCGACGAAAACCGCAGTCAGGCCGACGAGTCCACGCAAACCATTCGCGGCTCGGTCGCGGGCACCGAAATCACGCTCGCCACGGCGCTCGCCGTGGTGCTGCTCGCGGCGCTCGTGACCGGCTATGCGCTGCACCGCGCGATCACGCGGCCGATGACGCGCCTCGTCGAGGTGCACGATTCGATGCGCATGGGCAATCTCTCGCAACGTCTGCACCTGAACCGCGGCGACGAGTTCGGCGTGCTCGAGGACGGCTTCAACCGCATGAGCGACGAGCTTGCGAGCCTCGTTGCGCAGGCACAGAAGTCGTCGCTGCAGGTGAGCACCTCGGTGGCCGAAGTGGCGGCCACTTCGAAGGAGCAGCAGGCGACGGCGAGCGAGACCGCCGCCACCACGACCGAGATTGGCGCGACCTCGCGCGAGATCTTCGCGACGGCGCGCGATCTCGTGCGGACGATGGGCGAGGTGGCCACGGTGGCCGAGCAGTCGGCCGCGCTCGCGAGCACGAGCCAGAGCGGCCTCACGCACATGGAGGACACCATGCGCAGCGTGATGGAGGCCGCGGGCTCGGTGAACGCCAAGCTCGCTATCCTCAACGAGAAGGCCGTGAGCATCAACCAGGTCGTGGCGACCATCACCAAGGTCGCCGACCAGACCAACCTGCTTTCGCTGAACGCCGCCATCGAGGCGGAAAAGGCCGGCGAGTCCGGGCGCGGCTTCGCTGTGGTGGCGACCGAGATCCGGCGTCTCGCCGACCAGACGGCGGTGGCGACCTACGATATCGAGCAGACCGTCAAGGAGATTCAGTCGGCGGTCTCGGCGGGCGTGATGGGCATGGACAAGTTCGCCGAGGAAGTGCGCCGCGGCATGCACGACGTGCAGGAAGTGGGCGCGCAGCTTTCGCAGATCATCGGCGCGGTGCAGACGCTCGCGCCGCGCTTCCAGGTGGTCAACGACGGCATGCAGGCCCAGGCCACCAGCGCCGAGCAGATCACCCAGGCGCTCACGCAGCTCTCCGAGGCCGCGCAGCAGACCGCGGAGTCGCTGCGCCAGTCCTCGCAGGCCATCGACAATCTCACGCTCGTAGCCAACGAACTGCGCACTGGCGTGTCGCGTTTCAGGATCGAGGCGTGAGTGGCGTGAGCGTGGTGAGGTGCCCATCGGCGCACCAGGGCGGGGTTGCGTTGCGCCGATTTTCGGTCCATTGAACGGAGCCGCGATGCTGTTTCTCGTGTTCGAGCTGGACGGCGAACGCTACGCGCTCGATGCGCGCGAGATCGTGCGCGTGCTGCCGCTGCAGCCGGTGCGCGCGTTCGCGGGCACGCCGCCGTATATCGCGGGCGTGATCGATCACGAGGGCGCGCCGGCGCCGGTCGTCGACATGGCGATGCTCGCGCTCGGCCGGCCGGCGCGCGCGCTCATGTCGACACGGCTCGTGATCGTGGACGACAAGATGCCGGACGCTGCGGCGGCGCAATCCGCATCAGCCGGAGATCGCGCGCCGCCGCGCCGCATCGCGCTGCTGCTCGAATGCGCGACGCGCACCCGGACGCTCGCGCCCGAAGCGTTCGCCGAAGCCGGCATTGCGACGCCCGAGGCGCGCTGGCTCGGCCCGGTGGCGCGCGACGCGCACGGCTTCGTGCAATGGGTGAAAGTCGAGCAACTGCTCGACGAGCGCGTGCGCGCGCGGCTGTTTCCCGATCCGCCCAGTTGGCGCGACGCGCTCGCGTCCGGCGATCTCATGCCGACAGGGCACATGCCATGATGTCCGCGCAGAAGTCCGGGGACGAACGCTTTGCGGCCTGGCTCGCGCAGGAGACCGGCATCGACGCCGAATCGCTGGGCGCCCATGCGCTCGCGCGCGCGGTGGCCATGCGCGCGGCCCAGGTCGTGGAACCCGGCGCGCAGGACGGCGCGCTCGGGCCGCATGATGCGCGCGCCTCGCGCGCGCAGACGCTGCCGGCGCATTGGGCGGGCGGCGCGGCCTTGCCCGAAGCGGTGCGCGACGCCTACTGGGCGCGCCTCGCGACCGACGCCGCCGAGCGCCAGGCGCTCATCGACGCGCTCGTCGTGCCCGAGACCTGGTTCTTTCGCGAGCGCGAGGCGTTCGCGGCGCTCGCGCGCGGCGGCATGCAACGCCGCGCGGCGCAGCCCGGCGAGGTGGTGCGGGTGCTCAGCGTGCCGTGCTCGACGGGCGAAGAGCCCTATTCGGCTGCGATGGCGCTCATCGACGCGGGCCTGGCGCACGAGCAGTTCGGCATCGACGCCATCGACATCAGCGCGGCGTCGATCGAGGCCGCGGCGCGTGGCGTCTATGGCCGCAATGCGTTTCGCGGCGACGCGCTGACGTTTCGCGAACGCTACTTCCACGCAACGCCGCAAGGCTGGCAGCTCGCCGAAGCCGTGCGGCGCGCCGTGTCGTTCGAGCGCGCGAACCTGTTCGACTGGCTCGCGGCGCATCCCGTGCGCTACGACTTCATCTTCTGCCGCAACGTGCTGATCTATTTCGATCGCGAAGCGCAGGACCGGGCGATCGGCCTGTTGCGCGCGCGTCTTGCCGATGGGGGCATGATCTTCGTCGGTCCGGCGGAGACGGGGCTCATGATGCGGCATGAATGGATGTCGGCGCAGATTCCGCTCGCGTTCGGTTTTACGGCGCCGGGCGAGGACGTTGGGCGTGCCGCGCCGCGCCCGCCTGTTTCTTCGGACACCTTGTGGCCCGCCTGGGCGGCGGCGTTGCCTGCGGCCGCCTCGCACGCGCCGGGCCATCGCGCAGCCGCTGCCGCGCCGTTTAGCGGTACGCCGGCGAAGGCTGCCGCTATCCAGGGTGTCGCCACGCCCGGCACCGCGCGGCGCGCCGCCGCCACATCGTCCATGGCCGCCACGCCGGGCGTCGTCACGTTGGCGTCCGCGCGCCGTCTCGCCGATGCCGGCGCGCTAGACGAAGCCGCTCGCGCCGCGACGCAAATCGCCCAGACTTCGCCGCACGATGCCGGGGCGTGGTATCTGCTGGGCCTGATTGCCGACGCTCGGGGCCGCGCCACATTGGCGCTGGAGCACTATCGCAAGGCGCTGTATCTGGAGCCCGGCCACTACGAGGCGCTCACGCATCTGGCCGCGCTGCTCGAAGTGCAGGGCGACGCGGATGGCGCGCGCCGCCTGCTGCGTCGCGCCGAGCGCGCGGCGCAGCGCAGCCCGGGCCACGGAGGCGTAGATGCGTGATTCGACTTCCCCGCACCCCTTCGATAGGCACGCGATCCAGCAAGCGCACGACGACCTGCACGAACCGGCCGCGCGCACCGCGCCGCTCGAGAACTGCTGGAACCGCATAGGCACGCGCGGCGACGGCTCGTGCGAGCATCTCGCGCACTACGTGCGCTGCCTGAACTGCCCCGTCTTCGAGGAGGCCGCCGCGCGCATGCTCGATCGTCCCGCGCCGCGCACGGCGCGCGCGCCCGAAGCGGGGCGCGGCCACGCCGGGCAGTCCGGCGCGGCGCACGGGGAAGGCTCGCTGGTGTTTCGCGTGGGCGCGGAGTGGCTTGCGCTCACCGCGCAGGCACTGCGCTACGTGGGCGAGGCGCGCGCGATTCACTCGCTGCCGCACCGGCGCAGCCCGGCCGTGCTGGGCGTCGTGAACGTGCGGGGCGTGCTCACGCTCGCGGCGTCGCTCGCCGAGTTGCTGCGCATAGACGCGAGCGCGAGCGCGGCGGCGCATGCCGCCGCGCCGGGCGGCGCGCTCGCGCGCCCGGCCACGCCGCGCCTGCTCGTGGCCGAGTGGGGCGGCGAGACGACGGCGTTTCCCGTCGACGATGTCGAAGGCGTGGCTTACTTCGGCAAGGACGACCTGCTGCCCGCGCCCGCTACGCTCGCGCACGCGGCAGGCCGCCATGTGCGCGGCGTGTTCGCCTGGCGTGGGCGCTCGGTGGGCGTGCTCGAACCCGATGCGCTGTTCGGCGCGCTGACCCGGAGCCTCAGATGAGCGACGACGAACTGAGCCGCCGCTCGCTTCTCGACCTCTTTCTCGAGGAGGCGCAGACGCAGGCGCACACGCTCTCGGCGGGCCTGCTCGCGCTGGAGGCCACGCCCGCCGACGCGCCTACGCTCGAGGCTTGCATGCGCGCGACGCACTCGCTCAAGGGCGCAGCGCGCATCGTCGGGCTGCCCGAGGCGGTGGACGTCGCGAGCGCGATGGAGGATTGCTTCGTCGCCGCGCAGCACGGCGCCGTGACGATCGATGCGGCGCACATCGATGCGCTGCTGGTGGGCATCGACTTGCTGCTGGCGGCGGGCGATGCGTCGGCGCCGCCGCTCGCGCGCGAGGCCGTCGACGATTTTGTCGCGCGGCTGGCGGGAGCTGCCGCAAGTTCCGCCGTGCCTGTGCCCGCGCAGCCGGAGCTGGACGCAGCGGCGAGGGGGCACGATGAGGCTGCTCTCGCAGAAGCGGGCGGCGAACGCGTGCGCGGCGCGTCCATTGCCGCGCCGCCCCTCGCGCCGCCCGCCGCAATGCGCGCCGCCCAGGACCGCGACCGCATGCTGCGCGTGCGCGCGGGTACGCTCGACCGCCTGCTGGGCCTCGCGGGCGAGTCGCTGGTGGAGTCGCGCCGCATGCGCCCGTTCGCCAACACGCTGCTGCGGGTGCGCCGCGCCCAGGGCGACGTGCTCGCCGCGCTCGGCCAGTTCCACGAGCGCCACGCGCCCACGCTCGGCGCCGAGGCGCGCGCCGCGCTCGCGGGCATTCGCGAACAGCTTGCCGCGCTCGAGCGCCAGTTCGCAGAACGCTTCGACGACCTCGACCGCATCGACCGGCGCGGCACCCAGCTTGCGCAGCGCCTCTACGACGAAGCCTTGCAATGCCGCATGCGCCCGTTCGGCGACGCGACGCACGCGTATCCGCGCATCGTGCGCGATTTCGCGCGTTCGCTCGGCAAGCGCGTGCGTCTCGTCATCGAAGGCGAGACGACCCAGGTGGATCGCGACATCCTCGAAATGCTCGACGCGCCGCTCGGGCACCTGCTGCGCAACGCGCTGGACCACGGCGTCGAAGACCCCGAGACGCGCCGCCGCGCCGGCAAGCCCGAAGAGGCGCGCCTCACGCTCGAAGCGCGCCACAGCGCGGGCAAGCTGCTGATCGCCGTGGCCGACGACGGCGCGGGCGTCGATCTGGCGGCGCTCAGGCGCGCGATCGTCGCGCGCGGCCTGGCGCAGCCCGACGCCGTCGCGGCCATGTCCGAGCCCGAACTACTCGAGTTCCTGCTGTTGCCCGGCTTCACGATGCGCGAGCGCGTGACCGACGTCTCGGGGCGCGGCGTGGGACTCGACGCCGTGCAGAACTTCGCCAAGGCCGTGCGCGGCACGGTGCGTATCGAAAGCGCGGCGGGGCGCGGCACGCGCTTCGCGCTGCAATTGCCGCTCACGCTTTCGGTGGTGCGCAGCCTGATCGTCGAGGTCGCGGGCGAGGCCTATGCGTTCCCGCTCGCCCACGTGCGGCGCGCGCTGCGCGTGCCGCGCGAAGCCATCGAGAGGCTCGAAGGCCAGCAGCACATCGTCCACGAAGGGCGGCCCGTGGGGCTCGTCACCGCGCGCCAACTGCTCGGCGCGAGCGGCGAGCAGGCAAGCTCGGGCGACGTGTGCGTCGTGCTCGTCGGCATGGGCCACGGCGCCGACCACGAAGCCGCGCTCTACGGCATCGCGGTGGACCGCTTCGCGGGCGAACGCACGCTGGCCGTGCAGCCGCTCGACGCGCGCCTCGGCAAGGTGCGCAACGTGGCCGCTGCGGCGCTGCTCGACGACGGCGCCGTGGCGCTGATCGTCGACGTGGAGGATCTCGTGGCCTCGGTCGCGCGCCTCGTGCGCGAAGGCCAGCTTGCGGGCGTGGCGCACGACGGCGAGGCCGCCGTGCGCGCGCGCAAGCGCGTCCTCGTGGTCGAGGATTCCTTGACCGTGCGGGAGCTGGAGCGCAAGCTCCTCGAAAAACGCGGCTACCAGGTAAGCGTGGCGGTGGACGGCATGGATGGCTGGAACACGCTGCGCAACGGTCACTACGACCTCGTCATCACCGACGTGGACATGCCGCGCATGGACGGCATCGAGCTCGTCACGATGATCCGCAACGATCCGCAGCAGCGCAGCGTGCCGGTCATGATCGTCTCGTATAAGGATCGCGAGGACGACCGGCGGCGCGGCCTCGACGCCGGCGCCGACTACTATCTGACCAAGGGCAGCTTCCACGACGAAGCGCTGCTCGACGCCGTGAGCGACCTGATCGGAGAGGCGATCTGATGAACCTCGGTATCGCGAACGACATGCCGCTGGCCGTGGAGGCGTTGCGCCACGCCATTGCCGCGCGGCCCGGGCATCGCGTGCTGTGGGTGGCCGCCGATGGCGAACAGGCCGTGGACTTCTGCGCCGCTCAACCGCCCGACGTGATCCTGATGGATCTCGTGATGCCCAGGCTAGACGGCGTTGAGGCCACGCGGCGCATCATGGCGCGCTCGCCGTGCCCGATCCTGATCGTCACGAGCAGCGTGGGTGCGAACGCCTGGCGCGTGTACGAAGCGATGGGCGCGGGCGCGCTCGACGCCGTCGACACGCCCACGCTCGCGGGCCCCGCCGCGCGCAGCACGATGGATCTCCTGCTCGCGAAGATCGACCAGATCGGTCGCGTGAACGGCACGATCGAGGCGGCGCGCGCGCCCGAGGCGTTCGCGGCGGCCCCCGACGCGCGCACGCCGCTGGTGGCGATCGGCGCCTCGGCGGGCGGCCCCACCGCGCTCGCGGCGGTGCTGCGCGAACTGCCGGCCAGCCTGAATGCGGGCATCGTGATCGTGCAGCATGTGGACCAGTCGTTCGCGCCTGGCATGGCGGACTGGCTCGACGGGCAAACCGCGCTCAAGGTGCGCGTCGCGCGCGAAGGCGACCGGGCGACGCCGGGCGAGGCGCTGCTCGCGGCGACCAACGACCATCTGCGCGTGACGGCCTCCGGGCACCTCGACTACACCCGCGAGCCGGCCGAGACGCCGTATCGACCGTCCGTGGACACTTTTTTTCATAGCGTCGTCGAGCATTGGCCGGGCGAGGCGATTGGCGTGCTGCTCACCGGCATGGGACGCGATGGCGCGATCGGCCTGAAGGCGATGCGCGCCAAGGGCTATTACACGATTGCCCAGGACGAAGCGACGAGCGCCGTCTACGGCATGCCGAAGGCGGCCGTCGCGCTGGGCGCCGCGCGCGCGATCCTGCCGCTCCCCGCGATTGCCGGCGAACTCGCGAGCCGCCTGGGTGCGCAAGGCGCGCCGGGCCTGCTGGGCATGACGAGCCCGCCGGCACTCTGAAGACTGCCCGCGAACAGGCCGTCATAGCGTCCGATAGACGCGAGGCAATCGAAACAGCGTGAAACACCGACCGTAAAAGCGACAGAAACCATGACCGAGAAGCCGAACCCATCAACCGCAGCCGAACCCGCACTGGCCGAAGGCGGGCCCGACGAGGCATCGCTCGAAGCCGCGCTTGCCGCCGTACGCACGGCGCTCGCGCAGCCGCTGCCCGGCGCCGACGCGCCGATGATGGTGCTGCTGGTGGACGATCAGGCGATCGTCGCCGAGGCCGTGCGGCGGGCGCTGGCGAGCGAGCGCGACATCGACTTTCACTACTGCGCGCATCCCGACCAGGCCGTGCGAATGGCGGAGCAGGTGCGTCCGAGCGTGATCCTCCAGGACCTCGTGATGCCGGGTACCGACGGCCTCACACTGGTGCGCGCCTACCGCACTCACGACGCCACGCGCGACGTGCCCATCATCGTGCTTTCCACCAAGGAGGAACCGTCGATCAAGAGCGCGGCCTTCGCCTCGGGTGCGAACGACTACCTCGTCAAGCTGCCGGACAACATCGAGCTCATCGCGCGAGTCAAATATCATTCGCGCTCCTATGTGAACATGCTGCAACGCGACGAAGCGTATCGCGCGCTGCGCCGCTCGCAGCAGGAGCTGCTCAAGATGAACCTGGAGCTGCGCCGCCTCACGCAGTCGGACGGCCTCACGGGGCTTTCGAACCGCCGCTATTTCGACGAATTCCTGAGCGCGGAGTGGCGGCGCGCGCAGCGCGAGAACACGGAAGTCTCGCTGCTGATGATCGACGTGGATTACTTCAAGCCCTACAACGACACCTATGGCCACGTGGCCGGCGACAACGTGCTGCGTTCGGTGGCCACCACGATTCGCCGCGAGGTGAGCCAGCCGCGCGACCTCGTGGCGCGTTTCGGCGGCGAGGAATTCGCCGTCGTGCTGCCGGGCGCGGGCAGCGCGCTTGCGCGCCTGTTGGCCGAGAAAATGCGCCGCGATGTGGCGGGGCTGGAGTTGCCGCATATGGGTTCGGCGGTGAGCGAGCATCTCACGATCAGTGTGGGCGTGGCCACGCTTACGCCTGGCGAGGGGCTTGCGGAGACCGCGCTGATCGAAGAAGCCGACGCGGCGCTTTATCGGGCCAAGCGAGAAGGGCGCAATCGCGTGGCGTATTCGACGGCGGTGACGGGGCGGGGGTGAGGTTGACGTTGACGTCGACGTGAAAAGCCGCGCCGGCGTGTCATTTCCGAATGTCCCTCACCGCGAAATACAAGAGTCTGGTTTATTCATTCAACAAATCTTGAAGAGGTTTTTATTATCCTGAATAGGTGAAAATTCCTGAAAAATCGCCTACGCGACGGATTCAAGATGCGGAGGAGGGCACTGATCGCAACTCGGAACCCCCGCCGTAGCGCCCATCGCGAACCCCAAAAATGCGCCCCGCACGGAATAAGCGCCAAAGCCCGTGTGTTAGCCCATCGTCTCCAACCACCTACAGCGGCACATCATGGTTTCGCAGGAGCCGCACGGCGAGCGGCCGGTTTCCGAGGGCGATATCCAGGCCTACACTGACGGTTCGCTGGCGGGCGAGCGGGCGGCGCGCGTGCGCCGCTACCTGGCGGCGCGCCCTGGCGAGTGGCATCGGATCTTGTTCTATCGCCGGCTCAACGCTCGGATGCGCCAATCGTTCCGCGACGCCGAGGCCGACGCTGTGTCCGAATACGAAGCGCCATCCACCACCCGGCGGCCCGCGCGGGCGCAACGCCATAGGCTCGAAGCCGGCGGCGTGCGGCGCTCCCAGGCCACCGCGCTTGCGCTCGCATGCCTGCTGGCCGGCGCGGCGCTGGCGTGGCTGGCCGTTTCCGAACCCAGCACGCAGGTTCTGAACGATGCGGCGGTCATGGCGCTCATGGAGGCCAGCACCGATGCTCCGGCTGCGCCATCCGCGCCGGACTCGCCCGGCGCGCAATTCGCCGATGCGCTCGCGCCGGTGCCGCCGGCCAGCGTTCCCGCGCCCTTCGACCTCGCGCCGGCCGGCTTGCGGCTCGTGAGTTCCGGCACAGTCGAACTCGGGCTGCTTGCGCGGGCGCGGCGCTGGGTCTACGAAAATGGCGACGGCCGGCCGGTCGTGCTGCTAGCCTCGCGCGCGTGGTTCGCGCGTGCCGAGCCGCAATGGAGCGCCCGGCGCGTCGGCAATCTGCGCTTGCTCGAATGGACGTCGCACGGCGAGCGCTGGGTGCTGGCGGGCAATGCGCAGACGCGCGGCTTGATGCGCGCGGCGGATCTCGCCACGCAGGAGCAGGCGGCGCGCAAGGGCGCGGCCACGGATGGAGAGCGCTGACGATGAGTGTGCAGATGAGAACGGCGAGGATGGAACATGGACATCCGTGACGAGCTGATAGAACACGTACCGCGCCTGAGGCGTTATGCCCGCGCGCTGATCAACAACCGGGAGCTCGCCGACGATCTCGTGCAGGACACGCTCGAGCGCGCGCTCGGGCGCACGGCGCTGTTTCGCGCGGGCACGGACTTGCGCGCGTGGCTCTTCACGATCATGCACAACCTCTTCGTGAATCAGGTGCGCAAGTCGGCGGCGCGCGGCACGCACGTTTCCGTCGACGACGAAAGCGTGCCCGAGACCGACTACGCGGTGAGCGCGACGCAAACCGGCGCGCTCGAGGTGCGCGATCTCGACTTCGCGCTGCAACGGTTGCCGGTCGAGCAGCGCGAGGTGGTGCTGCTGGTAGGGCTGGAGGAAATGAGTTATGCGGACGTGGCACTGGCGCTCGACATTCCCATCGGTACGGTGATGTCGCGGCTTTCGAGAGGGCGTGAGCGTCTGCGCGCGCTCATGGCCGGTTCCGTCCCGCGTGCGAATCTGAAGGTGGTGCGATGAGCGACCCATACAACCCCGTGACCGAAGACGAGATCCACGCGTACGTGGACGGCACGCTCGAGCAAGCACGCCGCGCCGACGTCGAGCGCGAACTCGAACGCAATCCGGAGCTTGCGGCGCGCGCGAGCGACTTCTTCGCCCTGAACAATCTGCTCCGCGAGCGTTTCGATCGCGTGTTGAGCGAGCCTGTCCCCGCGCGTTTGCGTGTCGAGCGTGCGGAATCGGCTGAGTCTGCCGGGTCTGCCGGCGCGGCCCGGCGGCGCGGGCGCGAAGCCGCAAACTGGCCGAAGTTCGCGGGCCTTGCGGCGGCGCTGGTGCTGGGTGTGGGTATCGGCTGGGGCACGCATGGCGGCGCGGACATGTTGGGCGGCGCGGCGGGCCATGGCGACCGGCATGCGGATCTGCACACGGCGAACGCGGATTCGACCATGAACTTCGTGCACGAGGCCGCGCTCGCCCACGTGGTCTATATGCCCGAGGTCGAGCGACCCGGTGCGATGGGCGCGAGCGATGAGCAGGACTTCGTGCAGTGGCTCGCGAACCGGCTCGGCACCAACGTGCATGCGCCGATGCTGGAGAAGAGCGGCTTCGAACTCTCGGGCGGGCGCCTGTTGCCCGGCGCGGATGGCGATGTCGCGCAGTTCATGTATCACAACGCGCAGGGCGAACGCGTGACGCTGTGCATTTCGCACCGCAAGGCCAGCAGCGACACGACCGCGTTCAAGCTCTATCAGGACGGTCCTGTGAACGTGTTCTACTGGATCGATGGGGACTTCGGCTATGCGCTGTCGGGTGGCATCGACCGCAAGGAGCTGCTGCAACTCGCCCACGACGTCTATGCGCAGTTGACGCCGCGCTGAGCGCGCGCCGCACGACCGATAGACATTTCGAACTCCTGATGGCGTGGTTTGACTCGATCTCACCTGAGCTTCACTGCGACGAAGCTACGCGCATGATTTCGCTGGATCAGCACTTCCATGCTGTTCGTCGCTTTGGCCTCGAGGGCGGCGGCCTGGTCCTGCGTTTCGACCAGGGTTTCGTCGAGCGTCAGCACGACGTCGCCGGGGCGCACGCCTGCTTTAGCGGCGGGTCCGATCGAGTTCTCCACCATCAGCCCCAGCGGAAGTCCGGTCGCTTGTTTTTCTTCCTCGGTCAGGGCGTGCGTAATGAGGCCGAGCCGGTCCGCCACATGGTCCGTCGCCGCAGCGACGGCCGGTTGGGGGCTCGCCTTCGTCATCGCCGTCTTCATGGCCTTGACGTCGTTCGTGTTCGCCGCATTCGCCGCAGTTGGCGCGGCCGCTACGGCTGCCACGGCTGTCGTGTTGACGGGTGTCGAAGGCTGCGCCGCTTGGGCGACCCGGATCGGCTTCGTCGCATGCGTCTTCTGCGTGGCTTGCGTGGGTTGCGTTGACTGCGCCTCTGCCGCGGTGTTCGTGAAGGCCGCTTGCGCAGGCTGATGGTTGCGGATCACGGCGAGCGAAGTTCTCGTGGCGGGCGGCACGGCCGCGAGTTGTTCGGCAAGCGTCGCGGCACGGTCGATGGGCTTGTCGCCCACCTGCAGGATCACGTCGCCGGGGCTCACGCCGGCAGCGGCGGCGGGCGAGCCGGGCTCGACAGCGTCGACGAGCGCGCCGCCCGGGTGCGGCAAGCCAAGGGCCGCCGCCATCCCCGGGCTCACGTCTTCGACTTGCATGCCGAAGGTTTCGGTCGTGCGCGCACTGCCCGCATTGCCGGCGCTGCCCGGGTCGGCCGCGGTCGCGGGCGCCGACGCGTTGCGCGCGGCCTGCAACTGCGCGCGGAACTGCTTCGCCGCCTCGATCGGAATCGCGAAAGTCAGGCCGTCGTAAGGGCCGTTGTCGGCGTAGAGCTGCACGTCGATGCCGATCACCTCGCCCGCGCGATCGAACAGCGGCCCGCCGGAATTGTCGGGGTTGATCGCCACGTCGGTCTGGAGAAACGGAAACGCGTTGCCGCCCGGCAGCGTGCGCGAGGCCGCGCTGACGATGCCTGTCGTCACGGTGTTCTGAAAGCTGTCGGGCGATCCGATCGACAGCACCGGCTCGCCCGCGCGCACCGTCGACGAATCGCCGAGCTTCACGAACGGCAAATTGCGCGCGTTCTCGATCTGCAGCACGGCCACGTCGCTTTGCGGATCGACGGCGACCACCTGCGCCTTGAACTCGCGCTTGTCGGTGAGCCGCACGGTCACTTCCTCGGCGTTGTCCACCACGTGCGCCGTGGTGAGCGCGAGGCCGTTCGGGTCGACGATGAAGCCGGAGCCCGCGCCCGTCATCGCGCGCGGCGCACTGGACTGGCCGTCGGCGGACGGCTGCGGCGCGCGCTTGAAGAACGCGAAGAACGGGTCGTCGGTGTCGATGGCTTCCTGCTCGGGCGGTGCGGACGGATCGTCGGCGCTGCGCGCGATCACGTGCACGACGGCGGGACCGTAGCGCTCGGCGAGCGAGAAGAAGTCCGGCGCGGCCAGCGCGGCGGGCGGGACGCTCGCATGCTCGGCGGCGGCGCGCTCGGCGGCATTGACGGTAGCGGGTGGGTTGGCGGCGGCCCGGCTGTCTGCCTTCGATCCGGTGGGCGCCGGGACGGGCGTTGCGGCGTTCGCCCGGAGGCAAACAGCGCTGGCGAGCGCCAGCGCGAGCGCGGCAGCGGGGCGCGAGGCGCGGGCGAAAATCAGGCGGAGCACAGCACACCTCCCAGTGGCAATCGTGCTGGCGGACGTGGACCGGGATGCCATGGCGATGCAAGCGGGCGTCGACAAAAATAGTGTAGTCACGTGGCGCGACGAGTGGGGAGGAGGGTTTGTCCTGTAGCGAACGGAAAGCCTTGCGCCGGCTTCGGGACGGGTTTTCGAGCGCGTTTTGACGCCATCCCAACGATGGCCCGCGCCGCCGCCTACGCGCGCTACACGAATCACGTGACCGTTTCGTGGCGGCTGGCGGGCGAGCGCGAGCGCTTGCCCGTCAAAGCGCGGGTATGGCATCCTTGCGCCGATCCAACGGTCACACGAACATGGAACTTGCCTCGTCCATTGCAACCTACGGCGCCGACACGACAGGGCTGATCTGCGGCTTTCGCTTCACGCCGGGCCAGCCGGGCCAGCCCGTCAAGGGCGAAGACGTTCTCGACGCGCTGCGGCGCGCGCAGGGACCAAACGCCCACGCCACCCGGGACGACGCGTTTTACTGGCTGCACTTCAATCTTGCGCACGCCGCGAGCGCCGCGTGGATGCGCGTGCATCTCGCGTTGCCCGAGGCCTTTTTCGAAATGCTCGTGGAGGGCTCGCATTCCACGCGCATCGAGCACGTGGACGGCGCGCTCCACGCCGTGGTCAACGACGTGATGTTCGACTTCGAATTCGCGCCTTCGCAGATCGCCACGCTCTGGTCCTATACGCACGAGCGCATTCTCGTGACGGCGCGCATGAAACCGCTGCGCTCCATCGACCGCTTGCGCGGCGACGTGCGCAACGGCGAGACCTTCCGCTCGCCCGCCGATCTGCTCATCCACCTGATGCGCGACCAGGCCGACCTGATGGTGGAGATCGTGCGCCGTACGAGCGTGGACGTCGATCGCGCCGAAGACCAGTTCCTCGCGTCGCGCGGTTTCGGGAGCCGTCACGATCTGGCGGCGATGCGGCGCGTGCTGGTGCGCCTGCAACGAATGCTGGCGCCCGAGCCGGGCTCGGTGTTCCGCCTGCTCGCGCGGCCGCCGCGCTGGCTGCAGGCGCCGGACATGCAGGATCTGCGCGAAGCGACCGAAGAGTTCTCGCTCGTGCTCGGCGACATGGCGGGGCTCGTCGAACGCGTGAAGCTGCTGCAGGAGGAGATTGCCGCGCGCCTCGAAGAGCAGAACAACCGCACGCTCTTCACGCTCACGCTGGTGACCGTGCTTGCGCTGCCGATCAATATCGTCGCGGGCTTCTTCGGCATGAACGTGGGCGGCATTCCGCTCGCGGAGAATCGCCACGGCTTCTGGCTGATGGTCCTGCTCGTGGCCACCTTCACCGTGCTGCTCGGCTGGTGGGTGTTCCGGCGCCGCGGCGACCCGCGATGACTGAGCGTGGCGCGTAGCGGCTCGCGCCGCCGCTTCGCGATCGGTCGTATCCGGTCGTTTCCTTTCCATTGGCGCCCGGCGTTCGCGCCGTATCCAGCGCCCCACATGCCATCCGCTCGAAAAATGCGCGCTGTATACTAGGCGCTCGATTTCCTTGCCCCCCGCGCGCACCATGCCCGTCCCCGAGCCTTCCGCCGAATCCGCGATCGTGCCGCCCACGGCGCCGGCCTGTGACGCGCCCGGCAAAGGCCAGGCGCCAGGCGCGCAAAGCGGCGACTCGCGCGCCGCGCATGGCCTCGATTCCCTGCTGGATGCGCTGATGCGCCTCGTCGCCCGGCATTTCGGCGTGGCGGCCGCGTGCGTGCTGCCCGGCGGCGCGGCGGCGGGTGCGTCGGCATGGCTTGGCGCGAGCGCGGAAGTGCCGGGCATGGCCGGGCCGCTGCGCGAGGCGCTGCTGGAAATCCGGCGTGCCCAGCGGACCATCGACGCGAGCGCTGCGAGCGGCATAGCCAGGACGCGCGACGGGGCAAACGCGGGAGAACCGTTCATCGTCAGCGATCTCGGGACCGACCCCGCATGGCAGGTGTGCCTGTCCCGGGCGAGCGCGTTGCCGTTCCGCCTCGTGGCCGCATGGCCGTTGCCCGGCGCGAACGGCGATCATCTGGGCAGCCTGTGCCTGCTCGACCACGCGCCGCGCGCGCTCTCGCCCGCCGAACGCACGAGCCTCGACGACTTCGCGCGCCTGATCGCGGCACTGGCGGCGCAGGAAGCGGTCATCGAAGCGCACGAACTCATGCGCGCTGCGAACGCCGCGCCATCTTCCAGCGCCGCCGCGCTCCACGACGAGCTCGAAGCGCTGCGCGCCCGCGAGCGTCTCCTCGCGCTCGCCATCGCGGGCAGCGGCACGGGCATCTGGGACCGCGACGTGGTCACCGGGGAGATCCGCTATTCCACGGGCTGGAAAGCGATGCTCGGCTATGCCGACGACGAAGTGAGCAACCGCATCGAAGACAGCTACCTGCGCCTGCATCCCGACGATCTCGACTACGTGAAGGCGACGATGCTGGCCCACTTCGAAGGCCGCACCGACCAGTACGAAGTGGAGCACCGCATCCGCTGCAAGGACGGCAGCTACAAGTGGATCTGCAGCCGCGGCAAGGTCACCGCGCGCGACGACGAAGGCCGGGCGCTGCGCATGATCGGCACCACGACCGATGTCACGTCGATGCACGAAATGGCCGAACGCCTGCGCGAGTCGGCGAGCCTCGTCACCAATCTGACGAACGAAGTGCCGGGCCTCGTATTCCAGTGCCGCTGCACGCCCGACGGCCACCTGAGCTTTCCCTATGCGAGCGCGGGCATTGCGGAGATTTACGAGCTCGCGCCGGCGCAAGTCGCGGCGCACGCGCATGCGATCGAAGCGCTCGTCCATCCCGACGATCTCGAGGCTTGGCGCACCTCGTTCGCGGCCTCAGCGGCCCTGCTCACGCCGTGGCACCTCGAGTATCGCGTGTGCCTGCCGCGCCAGGGGCTACGCTGGCGGCAGGGCGATGCGAAGCCGCAGCGCCTCGCCGACGGCACCATCGTCTGGCACGGCTTCATCACCGACGTCACGGAGAGCAAGCGCATCGAGGCCGAACTGCACGAATTCGCCACGACCGATGGCCTCACAGGTCTCGCGAACCGACGCCACTTCATGGCGCGGCTCGAGACGCAGCACGCGCTGTTGCGCCGTGCGGGCAGGGCGGCCAGCGCCACGCACGCGGTCCAGGCGAGCGCGGCCGTGCTGATGTGCGACCTCGATCATTTCAAGTCGATCAACGACCGCTTCGGTCATGCCGTGGGCGACGAAGCCCTGCGCCATTTCGCCGGGATCCTGCGCACGCATCTGCGCGTGGGCGACGTGGCCGGGCGCATTGGCGGCGAGGAGTTCGCGGTCTTGCTCGATGGCGCCGATCTCGACGGCGCCTGCGCGGTCGCGCGCCGCATCCAGGACCGCGTCGCCTGCGAGCCGCTCGAGTGCGCAGCGGGCACGGTGACGCTCACGGTCAGCATCGGCGTCACGCAGATCGGCGCCGACGACCCGAGCGCCGAAACCGCGCTCTCGCGCAGCGACGTCGCGCTTTATCGCGCGAAGAAAGGCGGCCGTAACCGCATCGAGCACGCCTGAGCCGCGCGGTTCCCCGGCACGGTTCGCTCTTCCTCCCGCCCCTTGGTGTAACGTTCCGACAGCACGAGACTTTTCGCGCACCAGTGTTCCCGGCGGCGTGCGCCGTATTCGCGATGCATGCCGCAAAAAAGTGTCGGCGGAGAAGTCGCCGAGGGTCTCGCCGGACGCCACCGCCCGGTGGCATGGAGGTGAACTTGCCGGAGCACGATTCCAGAGCGTCGCCCACCTTGCAGGCCAGCGCGCCTTCCAGCGCGCGGCGCGCCTGGGCGCGCGCCGCGCAAGTGGGGTGGATGGCGCTCGCGGCGCTGCTGCCGGTGCTACTGTGCGTGGCGTTTACGCGTTACGAAGCCGCGCACCTCGTGCGTGCCGAGGCCCAGCTTGCCTCCAACTTCGTCGTCAATCAGGTGGTGGCGATTACCGGGCGCGCGCGCAACGCGGCGCGGGCCTTCGTGCCGCGTGCCGCGGAGCCCTGCCGGACGCTTGCGGCCGGACTCACGCTCGGCACGGCGACGGAGCCCTATATCCGCACGCTCAACATCGTCGATGGCGATCACCTCTCCTGCTCCTCCGCGCTTGGCCAGCAGCCGATCGCGACGCGCGATTTCATGCCCGGAAATGAGCGCATGCCGCGTGGCGACTGGCTGGCGATCGTACCCAGCACGCCGATGGTGACCGATCGCCCGGCGCTGCTGGTGGGGGTGCGCGCGCCGGGGGCGCGCGCGGTGATCGCCGTGGTCGACTCGCAATATCTGCTCGACTTGCTGCACGCGGCCGCGCCGCTCTCCGCGTATCGCGAGGCCGAGCTGCGCGTGGGCACCGGCACGGCGCTGCGCGAGGCGAGCGCCGGCGCGCCGGTGACATCGGACTCGCTCGTCGCCGATACGCGCAAGCTGTTCGCCGGCAGCGTGATCGATCTGCGGCTCTACGGCGAACCCGCGCATCTGAACGAAGCGTGGGGCGCCTTGCTGCTGCGTTATATGCCGTGGGTCGTGGCGTTCTCGGCGCTGCTCGTGTGGCTCGTGCACCGCGCGCAGCGCAGCCGCCAGTCGCGTCGCGAGCAGTTGCTGCGCGCGATACGCGCGGGCGAATTCCATGTCGAGTATCAGCCGCTCTATGGCGTCGAGTCGGGGCGCTGCGAGGGCGCCGAGGCGCTGCTGCGCTGGGTGCGTCCGGGCATCGGCACGGTGCGGCCCGACGAATTCATTCCGGGCGCCGAGGAGGACGGGGTGATCGTGCCGCTCACGCAGCATCTGCTCAAGCTGATTGCGCGCGATGTCATGCTGTGGGGCACACGGCCCGGTTTTCACCTGGGCATCAACTTCGCGCCGGAGCATCTCTCGGGAGCGGACCTGCTGCCCGACGTGCGGCGCTTCATGGGCGTGATCGCGGGACGCCAGATCCAGACCGTGCTGGAGATCACCGAGCGCTCGATCATGCGCAACACCGAGCATGCGCGGCGCAATCTGGAGGCTTTACGCGCCGAAGGCGTACTGGTGGCGATCGACGACTTCGGCACGGGCTTCTGCGCGCTGTCCTATCTCGAGAAATTTCCCTTCGATATCCTGAAGATCGATCGAGGCTTCGTGCTTACGATCGACGCCGAGGGGCGTAGCGCCGTCGTGCTCGACGCGATCATCGGCCTCGCGCACAGCCTTGGCGCGAGCATCGTGGCCGAGGGCGTGGCCTCGCAGGCCCAGTTCGAGTATTTGCGCGCGCGCGGCGCGCACTACATTCAGGGCTTCCTCTACGCGAAACCGATGCCAGCCGACGTCTTCAGCCGCTGGTATAGACGCGCGGGAACCCAGGTATCCGCCGACCCGGCAGTGGCCGCGGAGCACTGACGGGCGAACATCGGCGCCGCTATTCGCGCGGTATAAGGGCGCGCGCACTACCTGCTTATTACCACCGGAAAGAACGACAGAAGAGACTGGAAGGCATCGCGACGCGCTGCTGCGGGAAATCGGCGTGCGTGTTCCGGAAAGTGTTTCAAGCTTTCTATTTGAATAGCACATCTAATTTTATGGGAATCTGAAAATGGACGTTTCGAGTGTGGGTTCCAGTAGCAATTATTCGATACAGGAAGACGGTCCCCAACAAAATAATGTTGATGGAGGGGCGAGCCCTTCGCAACTAGATAACACCACCCCGCAACCCGCACGATCGGACGACGCTTACGCAGACTATGTAGTGAGTCAAGGCAATCAAACACCACTGAGTAAAAGCGATCTCGATGCTCAGAGATGGGGGCTTGCAAGCGCAGTCGGGAACAGCCGCGAAACCCTTGCGGACCCGTATACGGCTGACACGATTGGCAGCACCATTAACGATGCGATAAATCGATCGCCGACTTTCCGCGCAATGGTGAATTACAGTGCGAGCCACGGCGGCGCCGAGCTTTTCAGACTCCGGTTCACCAATTGGTATTCGCCCAACCCGGATTTCCTTGGGGACGGGCCGACGCAGATTAACGCGATGTCGCAACAATATTTGCAAGCTCATCCCGGGGCTAACTTACCGTTCCGCGCTTTTGGCCAATGGACCCGAGTAGGGGAATCACGCTATGGCGATCACTATTTGAATATCGGTGCTGCGCCGAATCCGGACTCGCCGAACCTGGCGGGATGGCGGGAGGAACTGTTCCACGAACTCGCGCATCACCTCACCAATGCCGAAGATCCCCCTTCCGATCGTATGCGCGATCGTATCGGGCCGACCGAGATCCTCGCGCAGCGCGTGATGCACGAGCTGGATTTTCCCGCACGTCTCGGCAGCAGCTATGCTTCGGCGGGACGCAATGCGTTTCAGGCCGCGAACAGTGCGGCCGGGCTTCGCGATGCAGCGCAGCGCAATGCCGGCCACGAACAAGCTTTTTTTCAACGTCTCGATACCATTAGCCACGGCTCCCCCGCAAGTCCTGATTTTCACGAACTCCAGGCTGCCTCCGCCAATGGCGTTGAGCATAACCAAACGTATGTCTTTTCCGCCCAACTGCCAGTCGGCGATCTCAGTCAGATGCAGTTCCACAATGGCACCGTGTCGTTCTTCCCGTCCGCTTATAGTGCTCCTGTTGGCGTGCCCAGTGGATATGGGAGCGCATACGCCGCATCGAGCGCGAGTTGGGACACACAGGGCCGCTTTTTTCAATACGGAACCCCCGTGAATGGCAATCCTCACGTGCGGGAGTTCGATTTCGCGGACGGCAGCAAGGTGATCGCCAGCGCACATGTGCCGCAATTGGCCAGCAGTGACCTCACCAAATTCCAGCGCGGCGCAACAGTCGTCGGTGCGACAGTGGCGGGCGCCATGGTTGGACTCGTGACCGGCGGTCCAGCGGGTGCAGTCGCGGGTGGGGTGGCGGGAGCGGGCGCAGGCGCGGGCATCGCCAGCACCTATCCCTATGACCGGATCTGGCAGGGCTACACGCTCGACTACTACAACAAGGGCGAGACCCAACCGTTCTATACCCAGAATATGTACGCCTGGGACAAGAACTGGACGCGGGTAGGGGAACTGACGCAGCAAAAGGACGCGAAGCTGTGGCCCGATTACGCGGACAGCAACCCGGACTCGGATTGGGAGTGGTGGAAATGGAAATCGGGCAATGCACCCTTGAGAACGTAATTGCGTCGCATCGCCCCGGCAAGCGCGCCAGCGCGACCGCCTGCGGGCGGTCGCTTATTACTACGGCTACGCGCCCAGCGCTCAGTGCGGCGACGACCAGCCCTTGTAGCTGCCGACGTTGTCACGCGTGATAAGCGTGGGCGTCATCTCGATCATCGAATTGGCGGGCTTCTTGCCGTTCATGATGTCGTAGCCCACCTGCACGGCCGTTTGCGCCATCTTCCACGGGTCCTGGCTCGCCGAAGCCTGCACGAGCGTATTGCTCTTGAGCGCCGTTTCGATATCGGGCGCGCCATCCACCGAGGTGATCACGATGCCGCTGCGATTGAGCTGCTTCGCGGCCAGATCGCTGCCCACCGCCTGCGGATCGTTGATGGTGAACACGCCGGCCACTTGCGGGAAGCGCGTGAGATAGCCCTGCATCGCGTTCATGCCGCCTTCGCGCGAACCCTTGCCGTCCTGGTCGTCGGAGAGAATCTTGATGCCCGGCGATTTCGCGAGCACCTGCTTGCAGCCGTTCACGCGGTCGATCACGGCCGAAACCTGCGGGCCGTTTTCGATGATCACGTTACCCTTGCCGTTGATTTTCTTCGCGAGGTACTCGCACGAAATCTCGCCGGCCTTCACGTTGTCGGTCTGCACGGTGGCGTCGGCGCCCGCGGCGGCCACGTCCACGGCCACCACCACGATGCCGGCGGCGCGTGCCTTGCGCACGGCGGGCTCGATCGCCTTGGGATCGGAGGCGTTCAGCAGGATCATGTCGACGTGCGCCGAGATGAAGTTGTCGATCTGCGTAAACTGCTTGTTCAGATCGTAGTCGGCCGATACAGCGGTGACTTTCGCGTTCGGGTTGATCTGCCTGGCCTTCGCCGTCGCGCCGTTCACGATGGTCACGAAATAAGGATTGCCAAGCGAACCCACGGTGATGCCGATCGATTTCAGTTGCTTGTCGGCGGCATGCGCGCCTTGCAGGGCGAAGCCGAGTGCGAGTGCGGCAGCGGCGCGAACAGCGAAAGCCGTTTTTTGCTTGAACATGAGTCTGTCTCCAGAGGGGTCCGGTTGGTGTGTGTCGTGCAGCGCGAGCGCAGGAGGACCGCCTGCGCCCGCTTTCGAATGGGATAAGCCGTTTCAGGTACGCGCCGAGCCGCGCTGGCGGTAGCGGTCGAGCGCTACGGCGCCCACGATCACGAGGCCCTTGATGATGTATTGCCAGATGTCCGAGACGCCCAGCAGCACGAGGCCGTTCGAGAGCACCGCGATGATGAGCGCGCCGATCAGCGTGCCGACGATCGAGCCCACGCCGCCCACGAAGCTCGTGCCGCCCAGGATCACCGCGGCGATGGCGTCGAGTTCGTACGACTGGCCGAGCTGCAGGCCGTTCGCGGCATAGAGGCGCGCGGCCGACATCACCGCGCCGAGACCCGCGAGCAGGCCCGAGATCGCGTAGACGAACATCTCGATGCCCCAGACCTTGATGCCCGAAAGGCGCGCCGCTTCGGGGTTGCCGCCCACCGAATAGATATGCAGGCCGAGCACGGTGCGACGCAGCACGAACCACGAGATGCCCACCACCACGAGGGCGATGATGACGAGCCAGGGCACGCCGAACAGCGTGCCGTTGCCGATGAAGGCGAACGACAGTTGCGGGTTGAAGATCGTGGTGTCGTGGCCCATCAGCCGCGCGATGCCGCGCACCGCCGTGAGCGAGCCGAGCGTGACGATGAAGGGCGGCAGGCGCAGGAGCGAGATCAGCGCGCCGTTGACGACGCCGAAGCCGAGGCCCACGCCGAGCGCGGCGGGAATGCCGAGCCAGCCCCAGCCCGCGATGGTCGAGCAGAGCATGGCCGCGACCGCCGATGCGGCGAGAATCGAGCCCACCGAGAGGTCGATGCCGCCCGTCAGGATCACGAAGGTCATGCCGGCGGCGAGCACGATGTTGATCGACGCTTGCTGCGTGACGATCGAGAGATTCTGGAGCGTGAAGAAACCGTCGGTCAGAACGCCGAAGCCGATGCACAGCAGCACCAGTACAGGCAGCATGCCCGCCGTCCGCACGAGGGACTTCATGCGTGCGCGATGGCCATCTGCCGCGGGATTGCCACGCGTGGCCTGCGCAGGCTGAGCGGGGGACGCCGCAACGCCCTGGCGGGGAAGAATGTTTTTCATGATGTCATGCTCCTCAATATCTCTTCGACGGGTGCGTCAACGGGTGCTTCGACGGGTGCGTCGGAATCAGGCGGCCTCGTCCAGCGCGTCTTGCGAGCCGGTGGCGAGTTCGATGATGGCTTGCTGGGTGATGGGCTTGCCGGTGTAGCCGCCCAGCTCTCCGGCGAAGAGGCCCTCGCGCATGACGAGCACGCGGTCGGCCACGCCGATGATCTCGGGCAGTTCGCTCGAAATCACGATGATGCCCACGCCGGTTTTGGCGAGGTCGTTGATGATGCGGTAGATCTCCGACTTCGCGCCGATATCCACGCCGCGCGTCGGTTCGTCGAGGATCAGCACGCGCGGCTTCGTTTCCAGCAGACGCGAGAGCAGCACCTTCTGCTGATTGCCGCCCGAGAGCGCGCCCACGTTTACGCGGGGGCCCGGCACGCGAATGGAGAGCGAGCGGATCGCGTCCTTCGCGCGCGACGAGCCGAGCGCGAGATCGAGCACGCCGAAGCGCGCATCGCGTCCGGCCACGGCCACGTTGATGTTGTCGCGCACGCTCATGTCGAGAAAGAGTCCCTGATGCTTGCGGTCCTCGGTCAGATAGACGAGGCCCGCCTCGATGGCGTCGCGTGGCCCGTGCACGTGGAGCGTGCGGCCGTCGATGGCGATTTCGCCGCGCGCCCGCGGCTCCGCGCCGAAAATGAGGCGCGCAAGCTCGGTGCGGCCCGCGCCCACGAGGCCCGCGATACCGAGCACTTCGCCCGAGTGCAGGTCCAGGCTGCAGCCGCGCACGCGGTTGTGATCGGCCACGTCGCGCACGGTGAGCACCACCTTGCCCGGGTCATAGGGCGCGTGCTCTTTCTTGTAGAACCCCGAAATATCGCGGCCCACCATCATGCTCACAAGGCTTTCCGCGTTGAGCTCGTCGCGCATCAGCGTGCCCACGTAGCTGCCGTCGCGCAGCACGGAAACGCGGTCGGAAAGCTCGTAGATTTCCGCCATGCGGTGGCTGATGTAGATGATCGCGAGCCCTTCCTCGCGCAACTGGCGAATCAGCTTGAAGAGGCGTTCGGTTTCGCGCGAGGAGAGCGGCGTGGTGGGTTCGTCCATCACGATGATGCGCGCGTCGCCATGCACGGCGCGGGCGATTTCCACCAGTTGACGCTCGGCGATCGAGAGCGAGCCCACCAGCGTCGTGGGCCCGAAGGTGGCGCCCAGACGCTTGAGCACGTCTTCGCAGCCGCGCGCCATGGCGGCGCGATCGACCATGCCGAAGCGGCGGCCGCCGCGGCGCAGTTCGCGGCCCGCGTGAATGTTTTCGGCAACCGAAAGATTCGGCGCGAGGCTCAGTTCCTGATAGATCACGGCCACGCCCAGCTCGCGCGCGGCGAGCGGGCCGTCGATCACGACCGTCTTGCCGTCGATCACGATCTCGCCGCCGGGATCAGCCTGGTAGGCGCCCGAGAGAATCTTCATGAGCGTGGATTTGCCCGCGCCGTTTTCGCCCATCAGCGAATGCACCTCGCCGGGCCAAACCGAGAGGCGCACCTTGTCGAGCGCGCGCACACCGGGAAACGTCTTGCTGATGCCCCGCATCTCCAGCAACGGGGGCGTCGATTCAGAGCGCGACATGGCTCTCCTCCTGCGCTTGTACGTTGGTTTGTGCGCCGGCGCCCATCAGGATGCCCGCACGTGGCGAAAAGTTGAAGAACATGGGGAGCGTGGCGGCGCCCAGCGCCCCCGCGTCGGGGCCGAAGGTGCCGCGCACCAGCGTGGGCGTGCCGCGCGCCTCGGGCGCGGTGGCCGCCACGGCCACGCGCAGGCGCTGCATGAGCGTGTCGATGAGGCCGGCGTCCACGTCGGCGTCGAGCACCACGGCCGGCACGTCGAGCACGCACAGCGCGGCGCGCAGCGCGGGCGCGAGCGCATCGATGCAGTCGTCGAGCCATTCCTCGACGGCGGGATGGGCGCGTGCGATGCACGCCTCGATATCGGCGCGGTTATCCACTTTCTCGCCGTGGTATTGCAAATGGCGGCGCAGCGCGATGAGCGAGGCGCGCGAAAGCAGGATGTCCCACTTGCCCGCGGGCTGGTATGCCGAAGGCAGGGCGCTCGGCGGCACCGGCATCACGGCGAAGTCGCCCGCGTTGCCGGTAAGGCCGCGCACGCAGTCGCCGTCGATGGCGATGCCGCCGCCAATGGCCGGCCCAAGGAACAGATAAAGGAAGTCGTCGCGCTGACGCCCGCAGCCGTAGAAGATCTCGGCGATGGCGGCGGCGTTGCCGTCGTTTTCGCTGAACACCGGCAGCCCGAGCGCGCGGCCCAGTTCGCTCGCGAAATCGACGTCGCTCCACACGCGGAACGCTTCGGCGGGCAGACCCAGCTCGCTCAGCCAACTGCCAAGGTTGTACGGCTGCGCGACGCCAATGCCCGCAAGGCGGCTGCGCTCGGATTTATCAAGCAATCCTGATAGTTCGCGAATGTCCTGCTGGACGATGTCCTGCGCCACCGAAGGTTGCGGCAGCAACATGTCGTGCGAGCGGCGCTCGATCATGCGCCCGGCGAAGTCCACGAGCACGGTTTCGATGTTGGTCCGGTCCAGACGCACGCCGATCGCGAACGCGCCGCGCGGCGAGAGGCGCAGGAGCGAGGCGGGCTGGCCGCGTCCGCCGTCGAGACGCCGCCCGCTTATCTCGATCAGGCCGTTTTCCATGAGCGAGGTGATGATGCTGCCCACAGCCGTGCTGGTGAGATTCGCAAGGCGGGCGAGATCGGCTTTCGAGGCCTCGCCGGCGCGCCGCAGCGCCTGCAGCAGCAGGCGCTCGTTGAAGCGGCGGACATTGGCCGAGTTGCTGCCCTGGCCGACATGCGGACTTCTCACGTGTCTCCTCCGTTTCCCCCAGTGCCCGATGCAGCAGCGCTGGCGACTAAATAAATCAAGTTGATTTATTTAATGTCGGAAAGCGGACCGTGTCAGCCTGGGGAAATCCCGGCCA
>Ga0164242_10000128_pt1 | contig 91146 bp, 82 predicted proteins | sample OricomgcompostMG_FD_108783 | JGI IMG/M metagenome (GOLD analysis project Ga0164242, IMG submission 108783) | Miracle-Growth compost microbial communities from Emeryville, California, USA - Original compost - Miracle growth compost (MG) ...
GACCATTCAAAATACGATTTTACTAGGCGCGCAATGGGGTGATGAAGGCAAGGGGAAGGTGGTCGACCATCTTTCCGAAAAAGCCGATTACGTCGTGCGTTTTCAAGGCGGCAATAACGCCGGGCACTCCCTTTGGGTTCAAGGCCAAAAGACGGTGTTACACCTCATTCCGAGCGGCATCCTGCACCCCCATCCGATCTGCGTGATCGGCGAGGGCGTGGTGCTGGATGTGTCGGTGCTGATCAAAGAGGTCGCCGAACTTCAGGCCGCGAAGGTGTTCGCCGCGGCGAAAGACCGCATCCGCGTTGCCGAGCGCACGCACGTGATCCTGCCCCTGCATCGGGCGCTCGACGTCGCCCGCGAAAGCGAATCGCAAGGCACGAAGGGCCACATCGGAACGACGGGGCGGGGGATCGGCCCTGCCTACGAGACGAAAGCGCTTCGCAAAGGGATTCGCGTGATCGACCTGTTCGATGAAGCCACTTTGTTCGAAGAAAAACTCGATCGTCTGATGAGCGAGTACCGTTCGCATTTTTCGAACGAGCGATTCGGCGAACTCAAGCGCGAAACTTTACAGGACCTCTCGTACTGGCAGAAATTTTTGGCGCCGCTTTTGGTCGATACGACGACATTGTTAAAAGAGGCTTACCTGGCGGGTAAAAGTGTGTTGTTCGAAGGGGCCCAAGGCGTGATGCTCGATCTCGATCACGGCACTTATCCTTATGTCACTTCGTCGTTTACCGGGTCGGCTACGGCCGGCATCGGTGCGGGCTATCCTCGGCTGGCGCGCGAAGCGAAGGTCTTGGGCATTGCCAAGGCTTATGTGACCCGCGTGGGGTCGGGTCCGTTTCCGACCGAGATGCTGGGGAATCACGTCAAAGGCGAAGTCGAGTTCGGCGAAAAGATTCGAAAAATCGGCCAGGAATTCGGTGCGACGACCGGACGGCCTCGCCGCGTGGGCTGGCAGGATTTGGTCGCGCTCAAGTACGCGGTCGAAGTGGCCGGGATTGACGAGCTTGCGATCATGAAGGGCGACGTCTTGGATGGCTTGGGCGATTTTAAAGTCTGCGTCGCTTATCTGAAGCCCAACGGATCCGAGTGGAAGACGTATCCCGCCCGCGCCGAAGACCTTTTAGAGATGAAGCCCGTGTACGAGTCGGTCAAAGGCTGGAAGCAGGCCTCGCCCGACGATCCGGACTACGCCGCTTATCTGAAAACGATCGAAAAGTTTGTGGGAGTGCCGGTCCGCTACGTCGGATACGGCCCCGAACGCCATCAAATGGCGATTCTACCCACCTAATCGCAGCGGCTAGTCCACTGTCAATAAAGGAGCACCGTCATGATCGCCCGTTATTCGCGCCCCGAGATGAGCCGGATTTTTTCGGAACCCGTTCAGGTCGAGCTTTGGTTGTTGGTCGAGCAGGCGCTGGTTGAAGTCCAAACCCGTCATGGCGTGATCCCCGGTGCGGCGGGGAAGAAGCTTACGAAAAAGCTCGAAACCTTGCGCGAAAGGAAAACCTATTCGATCGAACGCCTTCGCGAGCTGGAGAAAAAAACCAAACACGAATTCTTGGCGTTTCTGGAAATGACGGCTGAAAAGCTGGGCCCCGAATCGGCTTACCTGCACTTGGGCATCACCTCGTCGGACGTGCTCGACACGGGGATGATGCTACAGCTTCAGGCCGGCGTATTGCAGCTGCTGACTCACTTCGATCGCTTGCTGCCGATATTGAAGGCGCGGGCCGATCAGTACCGCAGCCTCGTGACGATCGGACGCACCCACGGGATGTTCGCCGAGCCTACGGTGTTCGGATTGAAGTTCTTAAGCTGGTACTCGGAAGGCCTTCGCAATCAAGATCGCCTGTTGTTCGCGCTGACCGAGGCTTCGTTCGGCAAGATGTCGGGCGCGGTGGGGAACAATACCTTCGTCACAGTCGCGCAAGAGACCGAAGCGCTCGATTTACTGGGGCTGAAGCGCGAGCCGGTTTCGACTCAGATCATTCCTCGTGATCGCATCGCATCGATTCTTTCAGAACTGGCGCTTTCGGGCGCATGGATCGAACGCGTGTGCACCGAGATCCGTCATTTGCAGCGCTCGGAAGTGGGCGAGGTGAACGAAGGTTTCGAGGCCCGTCAAAAGGGCTCCAGCGCCATGCCTCACAAGAAAAACCCGATCGCCTGCGAAAACCTGGTGGGTTGCGCGCGCTTGTTGCGTTCGAACCTCCAGGCCGCTTACGAAGACTGTGCCCTTTGGCACGAGCGCGACATGAGCCACTCGTCGGTCGAGCGCGTGATTCTGCCCGATAGCTTCGTCTTGCTCGATTACATGTTCGACCGCTTTGCCGGCGTTCTGGAAAAGCTGCAAGTCAACGAAGAGCGCGTGTTCGAGAACCGCGTGAAGGCGGGCGAGGTCTCGCTCTCGGGCAAGCTTTTGACCCAGCTGGGCCTTCAGGGCTGCCCGCGCACGCAGGCTTACGAATGGGTGCAGAAGGCGGCCTTTGTTGCGAACTCGGAAGGAATTCCGCTTCGGGACGCGTTCGAGCGTCTGGTTAAAGACCATCGTGTCGACTGGAAGAAGCTTCTGAAAGACGAGACGCACCTGAAAGAGGTGAAAAAAATCTATGCACAACTTCAACGGTGAATTGAACGATCATCGAAAAAATTCGAATGAACCCCCTGAAGATTCTTCAGGAGGTCAAGGGCCACTGCCTTCGCGGTTCATCAAAATCATCCTCTACGGTTTTTTGCTCGTCATTTTAGGCGTGATGCTTTTTTTAAAACCGTATCTTCCGTCGGCGATCCTGCATAACTTCGCCGACATCGATGATTACCGGATTTTTCCGAACCGAGTGGTGCGCGCGCAGGCCCCCGGCCAACCCTGGCCCGTGGCGAAGACCGAGCACGCCCCGCCCGATGCCGCGACCCAGGCGCTCCTCGATCGTCTGAAGACCACGGCGCTCGTGATGATCGATCACGGGCAAATCGCCTACGAGCGCTACTCGCTGAGCGGCGGACGCGATGTGATCTCGGGCTCGTTTTCGATGGCCAAAAGCATCGTCTCGCTTTTGCTGGGGTTCGCGCTTCAAGAGCACGCGATCAAAAGCCTGGACGAGCCGATTTCGAATTACTTCACAGTCTGGGCCGCGATCCCTCAGGGCAATATTACGATCCGACAGTTATTGACGATGAGTTCGGGGCTCGATTGGAATGAAAGTTACTCGAACCCGTTTTCGATCACGACCGAAGCCTACTACGGAAGCGACCTCTATCTGACGACGATGCGCCAGGCGCAGCTTCGCGACCCCGGAACGCGGTTCGAATATCAAAGTGGGACGTCGCAGTTGCTGGGCTTCATCGTTTCGAAGGCCGTCGATAAGACCTTGAGCCAATACGCGTCCGAAAAGCTGTGGATCCCGCTCGGGGCCCAGAAGGACGCGCTCTGGTCGCTCGACCACGACGAGGGGATGGAGAAGGCCTATTGTTGTTTCAACGCCACGGCGCTCGATTTCGCCCGCATCGGTCAGTTCATGCTCCAAAACGGCCAATGGCAAGGAAAGCAGCTGCTGAACGCGGATTACCTGAAGGAAATCACGACGCCGAATCGCATCCCTGACGACTCGGGCAAGCCCGTCGATTACTACGGCGAGCAGTGGTGGATCTATCAAAGCCCCGAGGGCCCGATTCCATACGCAAGGGGGATCTTAGGGCAATACATCATCGTCATCCCGCAACGCGATCGGGTGATCGTGCGTTTGGGCATGAAGCGCGCGAAATCGGTGGGTCATCATCCCGCCGAGGTCGGCGCGTTGGTGAAGTGGGGGCTGGAATAGGTGCCTGACTCCTTTTTGACGCCCGATGCGTTAGAGATCGGACGGGCTCAGCAAGTCGTCATACAGTTTGGAAACGTCGAGCGAGCAGAATGCGCGCGCGCTCATCGCAAGCGTTCCTGCCGAATGCGAGTATTTCTGATCGCAAAGTTGCTTGGCCGATTCGACCTGTTGTTGAATCGCCGTCGAAGCGTGTTGAATGCGGCGATCGCAAATTTTTAAAGCCGAATCGACGAATGCGACGTCCATGCTGGATCCCATGGCGCAGGCCTCGGTCATGGCACTGGCGGCGGCGCAGTCCTTCTGGCTTTCGATCACTTGTTGAACTTGGTCTAGGTACGAGGCTCCGAAGTGAACCGGGCAATCCATGGCGAACGCGCTTACGGAAAGAAGCGTTCCGATCAACGGAACGAGAATGTTGATTTTCATGACTAAACTCCTTGAAAAATAACCGAATCCGAAGATTCGGGGGCAGTGGATTGGGGTGAAACATAACGCGCCATGCCTCGAAAGCAAGGGAAAAATTCAGTTGCGGGAATCCCGAATTCAAGTTACAAAAATAGCTCGTTTTTATTCGGTTTTTCGGCTCGGTAGCTCAGTTGGTTAGAGCGACGGATTCATAACCCGTAGGTCGGCAGTTCAAGTCTGCCCCGAGCCACCACTTCATCCTTCACACACTTCGCGATCCCACAAACCGATCCGTCGCACTCACGAGCGCCTTCGCAATCCCAGGCTCGCGCGATGAGTGGCCGGCATCGGGAATCAGCATCAACTGAGCCTCGGGCCAGGCCCGGTGCAGATCCCACGCACTCATCGGCGGGCAGACCACATCATAACGGCCTTGAACGATCACGGCCGGGATCGAGCGGATTTTGGATACGTTCTTTAAAATCCAATCGTCTTCCTCGAAGAAGCCCTTGTGAATGAAATAATGGCATTCGATCCGCGCGAACTTGATCGCAAAGTCGTCGGTCACGACGCTTTGAATGAATTCAGGCGGCGTGTACAGGCGCGAGGTCGACATCTCCCACGTCGTCCAGGGTTTGGCCGCCGCCATCTGAACGGCGGGGTCCGAGTGGGTGAGGCGCGCATAATACGCCTTCACGAAATCGCCGCGTTCTGCGGCCGGGATGTGATCGCGATAGGCTTCCCACATGTCGGGGTACATCGCGCTCGCGCCCTCTTGGTAGTACCAGTCGATTTCTTTTTTACGGATCATGAAGATTCCGCGCAAAACCAGCTCCGTCACCCGGTCAGGGTGTTGGATCGCATAGGTGAGGGCGAGCGTGCTGCCCCATGAACCGCCAAAGACTTGCCACTTTTCGATCTTCAGGTGCTCGCGCAGTTTTTCGATGTCGTCGACCAAGTGCCAGGTCGTGTTGTCTTCGAGGCTTGCGGCGGGCAGGCTTTTGCCCGAGCCGCGCTGATCGAGTAGGATGATGCGGTAACGATCGGGATGAAAGTAGCGACGATCTTGCGGGCCGGTGCCGCCGCCGGGGCCACCATGAACAAAGATTACGGGTTTTCCCTTGGGATTTCCGCATTCTTCGAAATAAAGTTCATGCACCGGTGAAACGTTCAGCATGCCCGTGCGGTAGGGTTCGATTTCGGGATACATAGGCTCTCCTAGAGTTCCTCGCGGTAATACACCCGCAAGGCTTCGATTAAAAATTGTTTGATGAGCACTTGATCGGCGCTCTCCAGACCGAAGAATCGGCAGCCCAAGGCCGAGTCGGTCTCGGAGGTGATTTTGACGCCGAAATTTTCGCTCCCTATTTTTTTGCGCCCGAGCTTGAGTTCGCAGCCCTGAAGGCTGGAGCCGAGCCGGACTTTTGAATGCACTCCCTGGCGCCGCAAACGAGCGCCGCCGACGCTGAGATCCAGCAGCGGAAACTCTCCCTGAGGAGTGCTCAATACGGCCGAGCCCGGGCCCCGAAAAAGCGGCACCCGCAGCGCCCCCCGGCGTTGTTGCTGGTAGATCTGCTCGGGAATTCGGAAGTGGTACAAGTTTTCGCGAACCTGTCGCACGGTCATCGTCTTAAACACCACCTGGGTACTGAACAGGCGGGCCTTAAAAAATGCCCGAAGCTCGGAGCGCGATTCGACCCGGGCGGCGAAGGCGGGGCTCAGCTTCTGCCATTCGACGGCGAAGAAGTGCCGGGCCGAGTGCCACTCGACGATCCGGCCGAGCGCGATTTCGGTCATGCCCTCGATCGTGACTTCGACTCGCGGCTTGACCTTCGCAATCTCGCGTTCGATCGAAGTCCGCTCGGAATTTTTTTCAACCAGCGCGAAGGTGGGTGAAAGTGATGCGAGCGAAACTCGGCGGGTGCTCATGGCGCTCCCTCTCCGGACGCAATCGCTCCGGGTTCTACCGCCCATTGGCTCAGTAAGGCCGCACCGATCACGCCACCCGATCCGCCGCATTCGTTTTGCAAAACGGCGGGCGGGCTTTCGGTCAAAAAGCATTCGCGGCTTAAGCGTTCTGAAATCCCGTCATAGATCCGGGGCTGCGCACTCATCCCGCCGCCTAGGACGATCACGTGTGGGTCCAAAAAGTTAGAAACGTTCGAAAGAAAAATCACCAGATCGTCGCGGTAATGCTCGATCGTGCTGACCGCGAGAGGTTCGTTCTGCTCGGCCAGCTTGAAGATCTCGCGCGCTTTCAACTGATCGAGGACAGACGCGCACGACGAGTACGAATATTCGAAGGCTGGCCCTGAAAGGTACTGCTCGACACAGCCGCGTTTGCCGCAATAGCAGGGGCGTCCGCCTTCGACGAGGGTAACATGCCCGATTTCGCCCGCTCCGCCGCGTCTGCCTCGGATTAATCGGCCATTGACGATCAATCCGCCGCCGACACCGGTTCCGAGGGTGATGCCGACCAGACAAAGTCGATCGAGCGGTACCTGGTTTTCATTTGCCCAGCGTTTACCTGCTCCAAGATAGGCCTCGGCCAGCGCAAAACAATTGGCGTCGTTGTCGAACACCATGGGGCCGGAATAACCGAGTGCCTTGGAAAACTCTTTCCGTAAATCGCGGCCCTTTAAAAATGGAATACTCCCCTGGGCCATGATTTGCGCCTCGGGATCGATCGAACCAGGCAAGCCGAAGCCCATCCCGCGCACTTGCTGGAGCGTGCAACCCGCTTCATCCATCAGGCGTCGGATCAGGGCCGAGAGGCGCTCCAGATAATTTTCGAAAGTGCCGTCTTCGGTTTTGCTGAGACGGGTTTGAATTCGGTCGCGGGCGACGATTGACTGAGCGACGGACTGAGAGCCCCCCTCCGAAAGGATGCAAACCTCGCTTTTAGTGCCGCCGACGTCGACGCCGATAAAAAATGAAGCCATGACCCAGAGATTAGCACGCCCGAGAACGGGTCCGAAAAGAAAAAACCCGGCCATTCCATCATTGGAGTGTCCGGGCGAGAGAGAGATGAGATTGAAACATTGCTGAAGCGGAGAGAGAGAGGGGGTGCTTCAAAAATGTCCGAGACTTTCGTCTCGCGCCGTGTAGTGCAAGCGCCGGGCCAAAGTGGCGAGGCATTTTCGGATTCAGGAAAACGGCTTGGGGGGCTTGTTTTTATTATTTAAATTTTGTGTATCAGCGCGCGAATGAACGCATTCAAAACCGAACGGGTTTTCCGGGCTTGTATTTTTTTCAAGCCGTGTCGAAGGCTTAATCAGGCCTCAATGAAAATCGTTAAGAAGGGGGTTTTTGAACGGAGAGTTTGGAGTGACATCGCCTTGATTTTGACTTAAGGTGCTCAGCAGTGGGACAAGCAATGGGAAGAACAAAGATTGGGATATTCGCGATCGGAATTTTAGTGGCCGCCTCGGCGCATGCCGCTTCGACCGAGAGCCATGGTTTCGGAGTTCGCGAGATCCCCGAAAGCTTTCAACACACCTCGGATGATCGTTCGGGGCCGAACTTGGTTCGAGTCGCCGAAGCCGACCTGCCGTCGTTCCCGGTCGAAGACGCTGATCAGGGCGACTGGGAAGCCGGAACTCGCGACGGTCTTCGTCGGGCCTTGACCCTTCAGCTGGCGCGTTGTCAGGGCCAGAGCCAGACGGCGACCTGGGATTTCGCGGGCAAGAAGGTCACTCGCGCTCGTTATTGCGTCGAGACCACGAAATGGTTTTTATCCAAACTCGATCAAGTGGGAAGCCTGGGTGAACTCGCTCGGCTCGCACACCACGAATTGGAGTGGTATCGCTCGGTGGGCAGGCCCGACACGCACGACGTACTCTTTACCGGCTACAACTATCCCGAGTTAAGGGTCAAACGCGTGGCCGACGCCGTTTATCGGTATCCGATTTATCGCAAACCTTCCGATCTCGTGCAGGTTCGGGTCAATGGCAGCCTCGTTTGGCGCCGTAAAACCGGCAAAGGCTACGTTCCGTACTACACGCGTGCCCAGATCGTGGCCGGAGCGCTTCAAGGGAAAGGCCTCGAAATCGCCTATGCCGACAATCCGATCGATCCGTACATGCTCGAAGTCCAGGGCTCGGGGATTTTGAAGGTACAGAAAGACGACGGAAGCGTAGAAAGCCAGCTCGTCAATTACGCCGCTCAGAACGGCGCGAGCTATGTCTCGCTCGGCAAGTTGATGAAAGACGCCGGCATCCCCGACGAATACACGAACATTCAGGGGATCAAAAAATACTTCACCCAGGTCCACCCCGAAGAGTGGCTCAAATACTCGAACCAGAACCCGAGCCAGGTGTTTTTTCAAGAAGCGGCCGACGGCCCTTACGGCGCGGCGGATGTGTTGCTGACACCGAAGCATTCGATCGCGGTCGATACGAGCGAGTTCCCGCTGGGCGCAGTGGCATTGATCCAAACTCAACGCCCAAGCCACATCGAGGGTGATCTCGCCACGGAGTGGAAAGACTTCGCGCAATTCGTGATCGCTCAAGACACGGGTGGGGCGATCCGCTCGCCAGGCCGGGTGGATATTTATTACGGCAGTGGTCATTATGCCGACGTCGCTTCAGGTCAGACCGATCATCCAGGGAATTTGTATTTCGTGCTTGTTCCCGATTCCAGTCGGTAATTCTATTGCATACCGTGTTTCGCCAACTCGGCGTCGAGGCCACCGGTATAAAAGAGTTTCAGCATTTTAAAATCACCGACGAAGGACCACTTCGGATAGGTAAAGGTCGCAGGCTTGTTTTTTTCGAAAAAGAAATGCCCGACCCAGGCAAACGCATAGCCGAAAACCAAGGCAATCGGAAGCCACGCGTAGTGGCCGGTAGCGAGGCACGCAATCAGCCAAACGATCCCCAGCGACGTTCCGATAAAATGTAAATTCCGACAGGTTCGGTTGCGATGCTGAGACAGGTAAAACGGCCAGAAGGCTTCGAATGAAGGGTAACGTTCCATGAGTATAGATTACCCTAAATCCGAATCGTATTCCAACAACCGCGAACTGCGAATCCTCTCGCGCCGACGCTTGCCGTCGGGGTTTTGCCCGTTCGGGCGTTCGGCCAGTCCCTCCCGCTCGTTCGTGGCGACGTAGCATCGGACGTGATAAAAATCCTTGCCCCAGTTGACGAGGCGGCTCCAGCACAGGTGATCCCAAAACTTTCCGATTCGTTTGACCCCACGTTTGGCGCCGCTCACGACGACCGCGATTCTTCCGGCCAAAACGCGCAAAAAATCAGCCAAAGGCTTACGCTCGGTCGATCTGACCAATAAATGCACGTGATTGCCCACCACGGCCGCGCGGTACACGTGCACCTTAAAGCGATTGGCATAGACGTAGATCATGCCGGTGATGCGCGAGCGGTGACGACGGTGGACGAGCGACCATTGGCCTTTCGCCCGGCGCGACTTCAACACGATATGGATCGGCGCCTTGGGGGTGAAGGGGCGTTCGGTCTTGCGGCGACCCACGCTCGCCCGCCCTCCATGGCGGGTGCGGGGTTGGAGGACGGCCTTCATTTGGGCGCGTTCCGGCGAACCGATGGGGAGGGTTTGGTGCAGCATGCTTTTACAATATCGCATTTTTTAGGCTGGGGCAATGTCATGAATACAAAAATTGACGAAGGAGGGGAAGGCATGCCAGGATGGGGGAATGGCCGCACCCTTGAGATTCCAGATCGAAGCCGAAACCACCGATGCCCAGGGCGTAAAGCGCGCGCGGGCAGGGCGCTTGTTCCTCAAAAAACATCCGTATGCGCTGGAGTTAGGCGAAAAAGCGATGGGCGAGGCGGGGGCACCCGGAAGTGCGGCGTCCGCGGCATCCCCCGAATTCGTGATTGAAACGCCGGCCTTTATGCCGGTCGGAACCCAGGGTACGGTCAAGGCCGTTAGCACCGCCGAATTGCGCGCGATGGGCGCGCAGATCATCTTGGGCAACACTTATCATCTTTATCTGCGACCGGGGCACGAGCGCATCGAGCGATTGGGGGACTTGCAAAAGTTCATGCACTGGGACGGCCCGATGCTGACCGACAGCGGCGGCTTTCAGGTGTTTTCGCTCGCAGGCTTGAACAAGATCACCGACAGCGGCGTCACCTTTCAATCGCACATCGATGGTTCCCGACACGTCTTCACCCCCGAGCATTCGATGCTCGTGCAAAAGGGATTGGGCTCGAACATCGTCATGGCCTTCGATCAATGCCCGCCGTTCCCGGCGACCGAAGAATTCGTGCGCAAGGCGATGAAGCGCACTTATGAATGGGCGAAGCGGGGATTAGCCGTCGAACTCAAGCCGCACCAGGCGCGGTTCGGAATTTTCCAGGGTGGCCTCGACGTAAACTTACGCAAAGAGTCGATCGAGCAGCTCAAGGAATTGCCCTTTGATGGATTTGCCTTAGGCGGATTCGCGATCGGCGAGCCGATGGAGATGATGCACCAAGTTGTCCGGCACGTCGCACCTTGGATGCCCGCAGGCAAACCCCGTTATCTGATGGGGGTCGGGCGGCCTGAAGATTTGGTCGAATCGGTTCGCGCCGGAGTCGATCTTTTCGATTGCGTCATGCCCACGCGGAATGCACGAAATGGGCAGCTTTTTACCTCGTTTGGCCGGGTAAACATCAAAAACGCGCGCTATCAGGACGACGATTCGCCGCTCGATCCGAACTGCGCTTGCGAGACTTGCCGAAATTATACGAAAGCGTATCTGCGACATCTGTTCGTCGCAGGCGAGATGCTGTCGGCCCGGTTGAACACGATTCACAATCTCCATTTTTATTTGAACCTGATGCGCCAAATGCGGACTGCTATTCTCAAGAATGAGTTTGACGAGTGGGCTAAAAATTTTTATACCCAATGGAAACAAATCGAAAATCATGGATAATCACCTTATGAAAAAAATCTTGACCGTTTTCTGTCTCCTTTTCGCCGGCCTCTGCATGACCGTTCCGTTTTCTGTGCAAGCTTTCGCTCAAGCGGGTGGCGGTGCGCCGAATGTCGTCGCTCCCGCTCAGCCTGCGGCCGCACCGAATGCTGCCGCTCCGGCAGCGGGTTCGACCGCGACTTCGACCGTCCCAGCCTCGCAACAGCAGGCTCCGAGCATGATGGGAATGGCTTTGCCGTTCATCGTCATGTTGGGGATCATGTACTTCTTGATGATTCGTCCGCAGCAAAAACGCATGAAGCAACATCAGTCGCTTTTGAGCGAGCTGAAAAACGGCGACGAAGTCGTCACGAACGCCGGCATCATCGGCACGATCGCGGGCATGAGCGACAAAGTCATCACGCTCGAAATCGCCAAAAACGTTCAGATGAAAGTTCTGAAAAGCCAGGTCAATCAGGTCGTCAAAGGCTCCGTTCAGGAAATTTCGGCGCGATAATCCGCGGACAGTTTTAATCATTCAGGTCGTAATTAACGGTTGCTTTCTCGGGGAGTGAAGCATGACTAAAAAATGGTGGGTGAAGTTTTCTCTGTTAATCGTCGTCTCGATCGTGTCGGTGCTGTACGTGATCCCGACCTTCACGAAAATGGACGTTTCGTCGACCTCGTATCCGTTCAAGAAAAAAATCAATCTCGGTCTCGATCTCCAAGGCGGTCTTTATCTGGTCATGGGCATCGATTTCGACAAGGTCTTTAAAGAAATCGCCGAACGCCAACTGACCTCGCTGACCGAACGCCTTAAGGACAAGGGCGTGACCGCGACGAATGCGAAACTTCGCACCGAAGGCGTGCCGAGCGACGATCCCCGCATCGTGCTGACCATGCCGGGCGCCCAGAAGACCGTCGTGAAAGAGCTGTTGCAAAAAGAATTTCCGAATCTTCGGATCACCAACGACGAAGAAAACTCGATGGAGTTCGGGATCTCGAACGACTATCGCAACGACGTTCACGAAAAGACCCTGAACCAGAGTATCGAAGTCATCCGAAACCGGATCGACGAGTTCGGCGTGGCCGAACCGCAGATTTCTTCGCAAGGCAATAACCGCGTCGTCGTCGAATTGCCGGGCATCAAAGACGTCGACCGCGCGAAAGACCTCATCGGCCGGACGGCGAAGCTTGAATTCAAAATGGTCGACGAAGACGGTTCGAAGAAGATCGACGTCGTCAAGCTCGTCGATCAGGTCACCAAAGAGAAGAAACTGAAAGTCGCCGTGGGCGAGGGCCCGGGTCTGAAGTTTTCGGAGTACGTCAAAGCGATCAACGAGGCCGTGAAGGGCAAGATTCCCGAGACGGACGAGATCGCGTTCGAGCGCACCGGCGAAATGCAGATGCCGTTGCTGCTGAAGAGCAAGGCGGAAGTGACGGGGAACGACCTTCAGGACGCGCAAGTTGCGTTCGATCCTGAAACCCACCGTCCGCTCGTGTCGTTCGAATTGAATCCGAAAGGCGCGATCACTTTTGAAAAATTGACGGGCGACAACATCGGCAAACGCTTGGCCATCGTGCTGGACGGAATCGTGCACTCGGCGCCGTCCATCAACTCGAAAATCGGCGCTCGCGGTCAGATCACCACCGGACAAGGCGGTTACGACCAAGCGATGAAAGAATCGAAAGACCTGGCGATCGTGCTTCGCGCGGGCGCGCTTCCGGCGCAGCTCGAATTGATGGAGCAACGGGTGGTCGGACCTTCGCTCGGAGCCGACTCGGTTTCGAAAGGCGCGTTCGCGAGCTTGATCGGAATCCTCGCCGTGTTCCTGCTGACTGCCGTTTACTACCGTTTCTCGGGCGTCATCGCGGTGGTTTCGCTGATGCTGAACGTGGTCTTGGTCTTGGCCATCCTCGTCTGGCTGGAGGCCACGCTCACCTTGCCGGGGATTGCGGGGATCGCGCTCACGGTCGGGATCGCCGTCGACTCGAACGTCGTGATTTACGAGCGGATTCGAGAGGAGCTTTCTCATGGAAAGGCCTTGCATGCCGCCGTCGAAGCGGGCTTCGATAAGGCTTTCAAGACGATTCTCGACGCCAACGTGGCCAACGGGATCGCGGCCGTCGTGTTGATGATGTACGGAACCGGCCCGGTCAAAGGTTTTGCGGTGACGATGATCATCGGGATTTTAACGACCTTGTTCACGGCGGTATTCGTCTGTCGCGTGCTCTTCGATCTCTACCTGAGAAAACTCGAAGACAAGAAGGCAACGACTCTCAGTATTTAAAGCGAAGGAGAAACCATGTTTCACTTAATTAGCCCGCACTCCAATATCGACTTCGTCGGCAAACGAAAAATCTGGATCAGCCTTTCGGTCGCGATGATCGTGGCGACGATCGTCCTGTTCTTCACCAAGGGCTTGAACTACGGCATCGACTTCACCGGCGGGGCCGAGGTCAAGGTCACGGTACCTCAGACCTGGGATACGGGTAAGCTTCGCGCTTCGCTCGAAAAAGGCGGCTTGATCGACCTGAAGATCCTGCAGCTCGGCGAGCCGAAAGACAGCGAATACATGATTCGCGCCCAGGAAGAAGGCAAAGACCTGAACGAAGTGGTGAGAAAAATCCAGACCTCGCTTCAGACCGACCTGAAACCGGGTGATTTTGTGATCAAATCGGCCGACATCGTCGGGCCGTCTGCGGGAAGCCTGCTGCGGAAGAACGGATTTTTGGCGATGTTCTACGTGCTCGTCGCGCTGTTGATCTATGTCGCGATCCGATTCGACTTCCGGTTTGCGCCGGGCGCGATTCTGGCGCTCTTTCACGATGCGATCATCGTGCTCGGGGTTTTCATCGTCACGCAAAAAGAGTTCGACTTGACGGTCTTGGCGGCCATCTTGGCCCTGATCGGTTATTCGAACAACGATACCATCATCGTGTTCGACCGGGTTCGCGAGACGCAGAAGTTGAATCCCGGCCTTCCGATCGAGCAGATCGTGAACCAGTCGGTGAATCAGACCTTGGGTCGTACGATCATGACGACCCTGGCGACCTTTATCAGCGTGTTCATGCTGTGGATGTTCGGCGGTCACGTTCTCGAACCGTTCGCCTTCGCTCTGTTGATCGGTTTGATCGTGGGTTGTTATTCGTCGATCTTCATCGCGTCCTCGATGGTGATCGTCCTTTCGCACTACCAAGACAACCAGAAGAAATCGGGCCGGAACAAAAAACGCCGCGAAGTGAAGCTGTCACCTGAAGCGCACATCGGCCTGTGAGTTTGAAATGGGTTTATAAAGAGCGTCCCGAACCGGAGGCCATCGCCGCGTTGTCGCGCGAATTGGGTCTCGACCGGCTCGCGGCCACGGTCTGCGTGAATCGCGGGCTGACCCGGGTCGAGCAGGTCCGGAACTTTCTGAACCCGAGCCTCAATCAGCTCTCGCATCCTTTTACGATTCTCGATCTCGAAAAGGCGGTCGACCGCGTGCTCGATTCGCAGATGAAGGCCGAACCCGAGTTCATTCGCGTGTTCACCGATTACGACGTCGACGGCACTTCGGGCGCGGCGCTGTTGACCTGGTTTTTTCGCGACTTGAAATTCCGTTTCGACGTCACCCAGCCTGACCGCTTCAAAGACGGCTACGGCCTGAACGTCGGCGCGGTCGAACGCGCGCACGAAGACGGCGTGAAAATCCTGATGACCGTCGATTGCGGCATCACCAATTTCGAAGCGGCCGAGAAGGCACGCGAGCTGGGCATCGAACTTGTGATCATCGATCACCATCAAATCGACCCCGTCCACGGGCTTCCCCCGGCGTTGGCGGTCGTGGACCCGCAGCGGGCCGACGATCCGTCGGGGTTAAAACAACTTTGCGGATGCGCGCTCGCGTTTTACCTGTGCATGGGCATCCGGATCAAGGCGCGCGAGCGGGGATTCTTCAGTACGAGCGGATTGCCCGAACCGAATTTGAAATCGTTGCTGGATTTGGTCGTACTCGCCACGGCGGCCGACATGGTCCCGCTCGTGGGTGACAACCGGGTGTTGGTCACGCATGGGCTTGAGGTCTTGCGCGAAACCCAAAAACCGGGCCTGCGTGCGATGATGGAAGCGGCCGGCATCGAAGTCAAAAAAGTCAGTCCGATGAGTTTGGGTTTTACTCTGGGCCCTCGGATCAACGCCTCGGGACGGATGGGCTCGGCCGAAACCGCGTATTTAGCGCTGACCACGCGCGATCCGGACGAGGCGATGCGCCTGGCGCGCGAGTTGGAATCGATCAACCAGCAACGAGCCACGCTTCAAAACCAGATTTGGGACGAAGTGCGCGAGACCGTTCAAAAGAAAATCGAGGAGGGGAAGTTTCGCCATACCGTCGTCGTTGCCTCCGAAAACTGGCACGAAGGGGTCGTGGGGATCGTCGCCTCGAAGGTGACCGATCATTTCAAGCGCCCCGCGATTGTGCTGGCCGTCCGTGAGGACGGGATCGCCAAAGGAAGCGTGCGCTCGTACGGCGGTTACAACGTGCTCGAAGCGCTTCATCTTTCGAAACAGTTCCTGAAGGGCTACGGCGGCCACAAGTTCGCGGCCGGGCTGTCGCTGTCGCCGGACGATCTCGAAGCCTTCGCCGATCACTACGACGCCGAAGTCGCGAAGCTCGAATCGTCGCGAACCAAGGGCGAGCTGCATCTGGAGGGCGAGATCTCGGCGCACGAAATGACGCCGAAGGCGCTTGAAGAGCTCGAACGCTTGGCTCCGTTCGGCCCGGGAAACCCCGAACCTCTGTTTTCGCTCGTCACGAGCGTCGATTCGCAAAGCGTGTTGAAGGGCCGACACCTCAAACTGAAACTTTCGAAAACGCCGCCGATCGAAGGGATCTGGTTCAATGCCGCGGAGAGACTCGAATACACGCAGCTGGTGGAAAAATCTGCCCAGCGCAAAAATCTTTGTGTTTTTGCGGGCATACCCGAACTGAACCGTTTCATGGGCCGGACCACGCCGACCCTGCGGATCAAAGACGCCACCGAAGTTCAATAGATCTTGTTTAATTATTCAATTCATATTTAACTGAAGAAATCAGCATTACGTCAATTTTCGTCACCAGCATCAAGGAGGAAGCGGGACATGAAAATGGAGATGTTCATTCGAGCAGGATTGCTTTGTCTTTGCCTGGGGTGGTCGCTTCCGTCTTACGCCGCGAAGGAGGCTCCGCCCATTTATCCTTCGGTTCCGGGCCAACTCGTCGTCAAACTCGCCGCCGAGCCCGATTTGAAAGCGGGAATTACCTTCGAACGCGTCGCCCGCGATCTGCAAACCTCGCTGGGGATCAAAAGCTTGATCAAAGTCCGTCACTTCTTGACGAGCGACCGATTCGCCGTTCTGAAGCTCGACGATTCCGAATTGAAGTCCGCCCGTGCGGCGCTGGCCCGCGATTCGCGCGTGGCTTATGCCGAGCCCAATTATCTTTATCACATCGTCGGAAGCCCGAACGACGATCAGTTCTCGTCGTTATGGGGCATGCGAAACGTGGGCCAGAACGACGCCGCCGGACAATCCGGATTTAAAGGTTCCGATATCGACGTGAGTCCCTTGTGGAACGAAGGCGTGACCGGAAGCAAGAGCGTGAAGGTCGCCATCATCGACACCGGGATCGACGATACTCATCCCGATCTGGCCGCGAACGTCGATGCCTCGCTCGGTTACAATTTCGTGAGCAACACCCCCGAGGCGAAAGACGATCACGGCCACGGCACTCACTGCGCCGGAACTATCGGTGCGATCGGCAACAACGGCCTCGGCGTGGCCGGCGTGAACTGGAGTGTGACGCTCATCCCAGTGAAGTTTTTGAATGCCCAAGGGGGTGGAACTCTCGATGCCGCGGTTCAAGCCATTCAATGGGCGACCAAACAGGGCGTGAACATCATGAGCAACAGCTGGGGCGGGGGCCCGTACACGCAGGCGTTGTACGACGCGATCGCCGAGGCGCGCGATCACGGCATTACCTTTATCGCCGCCGCCGGGAACGATTCCAGCGACAACGACGCCACTCCGTCTTATCCCGCGAGCTACGATCTTCCGAACGTGATTTCGGTCGCCGCGACCGACAACCGCGACGAGCTCGCGTATTTTTCGAATTACGGAAGCACGAGCGTCGACGTCGCCGCTCCGGGCGTGCAGATCCTTTCGACCGCGCCGGGAGGCAAGTACGCCGTCATGAGCGGTACCTCGATGGCGACTCCGCACGTGTCGGGCATCGCGGCCCTGATGCTGTCGGCGAATCCGTCGCTGACTTACGAGCAGATCAAGGACGTCTTGATTCGCTCCAGCGATCCGGTCGAGTCGCTTTCGAAAATGGTGGTCTCCAAAGGGCGGGTAAACGCCTACAACGCGATCCACGGAATTTTTCCGCCCAATCCGGCGCCGGACGAATCGCTCTGGAAAGATTACGATTACACGCTCGAATCGCCCCATCCTTACGAAGGGTCGAAAACTTACAACTATTCGGTCAACGTTTCGAAAGCGAAATACGTGCGGATCGTATTCGACTCGATCGATACCGAAAAAGGTTACGACGTGATGACGATTCGGGACGGCAAAGGGCGGCTGGTCGAAAGATTGAGCGGAGCCCTCAGCAATTACGTCAGCGGCTATATCGCGGGCGGTAAGGCCTCGATTCTCTTCACGACCGACGACAGCGTGAACAAAACCGGCTTTAAGGTGGCGAAACTTCAGGTCATCCGGTAAGGTGGCGCCATGAAATTTCCGTTCGCGATCGGTATCGTTCTCTCGGCATTGTGTTTGGGCGCGGTGGCTTCATCGATGACCGCAAACGAGAAGCAAAAACTTTCGGTCGATTTTCAAAAGGCGCTGGTGAAAGAACGGAAGGCGCTCTCGAAGCAAGAACGCTCGGATTTGAAATCGCTGGCCAACGACCAGTCCGCGCGCCGAAAGGCCTGGCGCTTGAGCGAAAAGCGGGCCCGCCGGAAGTATTTCAACGAGCACCTGAGCGGCCCCGATCGCCGCCAATACGTTCAGGATTATTTGAAGCGTAAGACCGCGTTCGAAAAGAGCCTCAAAGACGAGGCCGAGGCGGCCAGAAAGTCTTGGAAAGAGAAAGAAGATTACTTGAAGCTCTTTCAAAAAGAGCGACAGGATCAGTTCCGGGCCAGCCTGGAACAAGGCCGAAGCCCGAGCCCCGATCTTTGGCCGAAGTTCGATTAGAGGAGGGGATCAAACCCCCTTCGTGTCCGCCCCCCAAAGCAATTTGTGCAATTGAAGTTGAAACCGCACCGGCAATTGGTCGGCGAGAATGCGTTCGGCGAGCGCGCGTGGCTCGATTCCTTCGAAGCTTCCCGGCGATCCGGCTGCGACGAAAGCAGGCGAAAACAGAATCTCGCGCGTCGGCAGGCGTCCGCTTTGCACCCAGTCTCGGGCCCATTCGTAATCGGCGTTCGAGGTGATGACGAATTTGATTTCGTCGGTCGGTTTCAAAAACGGAAAGTTTTTCTCGAATCCGCCGCGATTCATTTTTGAGCCTGGGGTTTTGAGGTCCATGATGATCCGCGCTCTTTTCGAGGCCTCTTCAATCGAGATCTCGCCATGGGTTTCGACGCTGACCTGGTAGCCGCGTTCGTTTAGGCGGTCAATGAAAGCGACGGTATTGCGCTGGAGGAGGGGCTCTCCGCCGGTCATCAGCACGTGGCGGACGGGATAGCGTGCGATTTCAGAAAGAACTTGGTCGAAAGTCATGGGGGTGCCGCCGTGAAACGCGTAAGCCGAATCGCAATAGCTGCAACGAAGATTGCATCCGGTCAGGCGGATGAAGACGAAGGGCACTCCGATCAGCGAAGTCTCGCCTTGTAAGGAATAAAAAATTTCGGTGATTTGAAGTCCTACGAATGCCATGGCTCGGGTCGATACGCTATCGTGTGCGCGAAAAAAAAGAAAGGGCGCGAAAACGATTGTCTTCGCGCCCTGCGAATGAAGAGGGGGTCCGCATGGGATGAACGCCTCTGATCGGAGTTCATCGGGTGTTAGGGGGACCCCCCTTTGAAAGCTTTGAAGGCTTCCTCACCTTTGGCAGCCCAGCCGGCGTAGATCTCCGGGGTAGAAAGATCTTTAGCCCTGTGGTTTTGCGTCTCCGATTTTTCAATCGGGTTGCCTTTTTCAAAGGGGGTTTAGGGATTAAGCCCGCCTCTTCACGAGTTCCCAACCATGGGCACTCTCAAATCGCACTATCTTTTCAAAAATCAGGATCGCCGAAGAGAAAATTCCGAGAAATTATTTCTTAAGCGATCTTTATAATTCAATCTTAACGCAGCATGTAAAAATTGCAAGCAAAGAGTTAAAAAAAATTTACAAGCTTGGTATCCAGCCGAATTTCGCGGTACTTTCAAGGTATCGTGATTCGATTTCTACGGATTCCATTGATGGTTTTTGGGGTGTCTTCCGCGCTGGCGGCGCCGTCCGCAGGGGTGGGCGTGGAGCCCACGCCTGCTCCGACCATGACGCCTGCTCCGACAGGGTATCAAACCTACACAGCTGAAATGGAGAGAGACCTTCCGCTTCGCCAGAAGACGCCGCTTTATCTCGAACACGAATTGGGGAATGTGACGATTCAAGGTTGGGTGCAAGATCGCATTCGCGTGAAGCTGATCAAAAAAGTGGTGGCTCCGGACCAGGCTCAGGCGGACGCCGAGTTGAAAAAATTTGACCTGATCACGCTCGAAACGCCGAAGTCGTTCGAGATGCGGGTAGGCCACACCCGGGGCACCGACCTCGTGACCAAAATGCGGGATGAAAAATCGAATCCGGTGACGGTCGATCTCGAAATCAAGGCCCCGTATCAGATGGACCTGACGATCCTGCTCGGCGAGCATCGCCAACTTTCGATCGATCAATGGAAAGGCGCGATTCATCTCACCGGCAAAAACAGCGTGCTCACGCTGAATCGCCTGAACCTTCAAAAGCCGATGCATGTGAATTGCCGGAACTGCTCGGTCCAAGCGGACGACTCGAAGGTCTCGGGCTATCTTTTGCTCGGCGATCGCGAAGCGAATCTTCGAAACGTCGAATCGACCGGTCGATTTTTCATCGACAGCGGAAGCGGCGAGGTTCGCCTTGACCGGACGAGCGGGCGAATGTCGGTGCACACCCGAAGCGGGCGACTGAACAGCAGCAATCATCACGGAAGGCTCGCGTTTCAAAGCAACGACGGCGGCCTTTCGGTCACGGGGCTGAAGGGCGATCTGGAGGCTCAGACCGAATCGGGCCCGTTCATGATCGACGTCGATCAGCTGAATGATTTTCTTCGGCTGGATACCGAAAAAAGCGACATTCAAGTCAACTTGCCCACGAGCTTCGAGGGCGCGCTCGATCTGCTCAGTTTGAGCGGAGAAGTCATGGTGCAATTTCCGCTCGAAAAGAGCGAGCGCGCCGGCAACGGGTTTTACGGCCCGGCTTCGCCGGGCCAGGTCGATGCGCGGATCGGGAACGCTTCGAAAATCACGATCCATGCGTACAGTAAACAAGGGGGCGTGCGGATCTTACGGAAGGTGCCTCACACATGAGCGCGAAAACGCTGCTGGTTTTTCGCATGAGCAGCCTGGGCGACGTCATCCTGAGCACGGCCTTTCTCGAAAATCTGCCGCCGCAAACGACGGTCGATTGGGTCATTGCCTCGGATTTCGCCTTCGTGCTTCGCGGGCATCCGAAGATCCGCCGGCTGATCGAGTTCGACAAGAAAACCGGTCTGAAGGGCTGGCTCTCGCTGCTGAAAGCATTGAAGCAAGAGCGCTACGACGCCCGGGTCGACTTGCACGTCACCTTGCGAAGCCGGATCGCGAAACTGTATTACGCCTTGACTCCCGGTTCCTGGTTCTCGATTTCGAAGCAACGCCTTCGCTTTTTAGGATACGTCACCCTGAAAGAAGCCTGGCCGCGTGCCTGGCGGCCGACTCCGTTTTGGAAGCGCTTCGCGCGGCTCGGGGCTTCGTTTTCGGATCGAGCGTCGGGGGGAATCAAAGACGATGCGCTGAAACCGCCGGCCTACGCGCCGATGCTTGAGGCCAGACAGGGCGAAGCTCGGTTGGTACTCGAACGCTACGGCCTTCAATCGAAAAAATATTACGCCTTCATGCCGGCTTCGCGCTGGGCCTCGAAAGAGTGGTCGGCCGAGAAATACGTCGAACTAGCGAGCACGCTTCACGCCTTGACGGGCGCGACGATTCTGTTGCTGGGCCGCGAGCGAGATCCCGCCTGCCAAAAAGTGGCCAACGGCCTTCGCGAGCGTCAAATCCCCTGGACGAGCGCGCTTCAAGAGCCCGACTTCGCAGTGACGGCGTTATTGCTTCAGCAATGCGTGGCCTACGTCGGCGGTGATACCGGCCTTGCGCATCTGAGCGAGGCCGTGGGCGCGCCGAGCGTGGTTTTGTTCGGCCCGACGCGGCCCGACCTCGGTTTCGGTCCGTGGAGCCGTCGAAGCGTTTCGGTCTTTTCGGACGTCGCCTGTTCTCCGTGTTCGAAAGACGGGAAAAACTGTTACCGCTTCAGTGATCCTTATGCGTGTTTGAAGCGCATCGAAGTCGACCGGGTCAGGGGAGCGATTCCGAAATGAGCTTCTGGCTTGCGCGCTATCACGGATTCACCGACTGGCTCTGCCGTTCTGCGCTCTTAAGAAGGAAGATCGCGCCTTCGCGAATTCAGGGGTTTTGGGACGAGCCTTGGCAACGGGCGCTTCCTTTCGCCGGCGGGACGCGCGAAATGCGCACGACCTGGTTCCATGCCGCAAGCGCGGGCGAGCTTGAGATTTTGATTCCGCTGATTCAAGAGCTGCACGAGAAGGGGATTCCGATCGGCGTTTCAGTCTTTTCGGAATCGGCGCTGCCGTCGCTTTCAAAGCTGCCGGAAGGGCTGCTCTATGCCGGGTTTTCGCCGCGAGAAAGCCGATGGAAAGCTTTGCTCGCCGAATATCGAGCCGAACGCGTGATCGTGGCGAAGTACGAGGCCTGGCCCGGACTGTGGGCCGCATGCTCGTCGCTCGACGTGCCTTTGCTTTTAATCAATGCTCAAGAGCGGCGTTCGCTTCGATGGGTACGCAGGTTTTTAAAACTTTTTTCGGTGCCGCCGCCGCGTTTGTATCTTTTTACCGCGGACGAGAGCCAGTCCAAGGCGCTGCAACGCCGATGGCCTTCGGCCAAGATCGAAGCGATGCCCGACCCGCGATGGACGCGCATCATCCGCCGCACCGAAGGCGCGCTTCAGCATTCCCGAGTCCGTCATTACCGCGATCTTCATGCGCAAGCTCCGCATCCTTACGGGATGGTGGGAAGCGCCTGGCTCGAAGATTTAAAGTACCTTGTCCCGGCGTTCCGCTCGACCGAGGGCACGCTTTGGGTGGTGCCGCATTCGCTGACTGCGGAAAACCTTCAGGCGATGCGCGAGTTTTTGGAGCGCGAAATCCCGGGCCGCTTCGTGCTCGTCGACGAAATGGGAATTCTAGCCGAGCTGTACGCGTTGGCGGATTGGGTTTGGGTCGGCGGCGGTTTCGGAAAGGGAATCCACTCGACGATGGAGCCCGCGGTTTACGGAATCCCGATCGGATGCGGGCCGGCGCGGGTCGACGAATTTTTCGAGACGAAGGAGCTGAGAAAGCACGGGCTTTTGACGGTCTGTCGCGACGAAGCCGCGACTTTCGCGTGGCTCAAGGCATTTCAAGAGGTGAAGCCCTTGGCGCTTGCGGAAAAGACCGAAGGTTTTTCGCGTTGGGTTGCTCAATGCCTTCAAATTCGTTAATCTGAGGAAACGTGAAACAGGAACTTTATTCGCACTACGATTTCATCCTGATCGGCGATCATCCGGCAGCACTCTGGGGAGCGCGGCTGTTGCTGGAGCGGGGGGCGAAAGTCCTGGCCGTTCCGATGGGCACGGATCGCGCGCGCGCGCTGGCTCCGCGTTTCGCGCTCGAATCGCTCGACATTCCCGAACGGGACTGGGTGAATCGCGAAGTCGATCCGATTCAGATTTTAACTCCCGATCGACGCTTTCGCGTTCTTTCGTCATGGGAAGCGTTTCGGCAAGAATGCGCCTTCGTCGACGGAAGCGATCCGGCGTCGTTCGAGTCGTTGAACCCGCAATTGATCCGGGGTCTGGCGTATCTGGACCGTGGCGCGGAAACCGGGCCGGTCTCGTCCGCCGACTGGAAGGCGATCGCTCAGCGTCTGAACGAGACGGTGTATTTCGAAAAGCCGGCGTCGTGGCTGAAGGAACGATTTTTGGATCAGCTGAGAAAACTCGGCGGCCATGTTTTGCCGAACGGGCACCTCACTCGGATTTTTATCGAGCGAAAAACCGTCGTCGGCATTCAGGTCGAAGGGAGCTCGTCGATGATCACCGCTTCGCGAGTCGTGGCGGCCTGCAATTGGACGTTGATTCAGCGCTTGATCGGCGAAGCGATTTTGCCGCGTTCGAACCCCTTGGGTTGGATGTTCGAAACGCGCTTCAAAATTTCGAAAGAGGCGATTCCCATAGGATTGACCTCGCGGATGCTTTGGGTGCAGGCCGGATCGCCCGTGATCGAGATCGAAGCCGTGAACGACGGCCGTTTGACCGGCGAGTTCGTCCTTCGTACGGCTTTGCCTTTCGCCGATTACACCTTGGAGCGCATCGAGCAGAGAAAAACTGCGCAACGGTTGTTGAAGGTGATGGAAAAAATCATTCCGGATCTCGAGTACAACCTCAGTCGCGTCTATCCCGATATTCGCGACCCCGAACGGACCGAGCAAGTCGATCTGGTCGAGATGTATCCTTTTCATACTTTGAATCAGATTCCCTCTTCGCGGCTCGTCTACGCGGCGCCGGGGCTGGGCCACGAAACCGCGATCTCGGGTTTGGGCCTCGCTTACGAGGAGTCCGACCCGCAAATGGGCGAACGGGGTGCTTACCATTCGATGCAGTTGCTGATTCAGGAATGGGCGAAGTCGACGCAGCAGACTGATTTTAAAATGGATTTCACGACGGATTTCAACAAGAATTAACGCAAGGCAAGAAAATTGTTGCAATCAGTCATTCCGCCGGTTAAAACCCTCTCGTTTACGGGGATCAAACGCAAAGAGAGGGGTCTCATGAAAGCGGCAACCACAAAATATCAGGCGATCTTGACCATGGTCGTAGGCATGGCCTTCACGACAGCGCTGGCGGCGATTCCGTTCGCGCAGGCGGAAGACTGGGGCGATACGAGCTACAGCCAGGCTACAGCGAACCAACCGGTGGATGAAACACCGTCCTCCATCGACGACGGCACGGCCAGCGCAATGGACGATGCGACCGGGGATACCTCGGGCGACCTATCCGACACCGTGGTCGCCGACGAGCCGACTTCGACCGCCATCACCGAAGATTCGTTGGCGGCCGCCAATGAAGACACCTACGACGAACCGAGTGAACGTTCGGACGAAAGCAACTCCGACCGGGTGACGAGCGCGCCGATCACGCATTCGGGCCTGGCGAACATCAGTTCGGTCCAAAACACTTACGGTGTCGAGACCGAAGAAAAAACGCCGCTGAAACTTTACGTTTCGCCTTTCGGCGGAATGACTTCCTTATTCGGGAACACGACCGCCGACGCCAGCGCGAAATACGCGGTCGGAGCCGACGTGGGCTTACTCGTTTCGAGCAATATGCTGGTAGAAGTGGCTTACACCTATTCGGAGCAAAACCTCTCCAACCCTCGCTACAACACGACTTCGGGAATTCTGATGGGAACCGGGGTCAGCGACGTCTTTACGATGAAACAAAACAGCATCGACGCCGGGGTGAAACTGTTCTTTCTGGGCCGTGAGTCACGGTTTCGTCCGTTTTTCGGCGGCGGTTTCGGTTATGCCCGCAGCTATCTGAATTACAGCTCGCAGTATCAACAGACCTTGGGTTACCAACCGCAGTACATGTCCGATTTCATCACGAACCAAGTCACCGGCTTCGGGCAAATCGGAGCGGAATTCGCGTTTACACGCTCGGTGGTGCTCACCGCGATGTTCAAACTGGACGGAATTTTGTCGAGCAGCACCTCGGCTTCTGACTCAATGAGCGCTCAAACCTACGATCCGAGCAAGCTCGAAGTGGGTAACTCGCTGAGTCGAACCGCGTCTTATACGATTGGCGCCGGTCTCGGGGTCTATTTCTAAGTTTCGTCATTGGCATTGCACCGCACTCGCGATTAAAATGTTTCCATATGAAACATTTTGAAATCAAAGTCGAAAGCATCGCCGGTGCCACCCCGCTCAAGATCGGAAAACTCTATTTCGATCTTCAAGGAGAGAAGGTCAACAAGTTTGACCGCGAGGTCATGGCCGAGTTCGAGACCCTGATTCAAACCTTGCAAAGCATGGGCGAGAAGCACGAGATCGACGCCTTGATCTTGCTCTCCAAAAAGCCGGGTAATTTTATTGCAGGCGCCGACATCACGCTTTTTCAGAAGGCGAAGACGGCGAAGGACGCGACCGATCTGTCGCGAACGGGACAGAAACTCATCAATCATTGGGAAGACCTTCCGTTTCCGACCGTGGTCGGCATCAACGGCACTTGTCTAGGCGGCGGCTGCGAACTCTCGCTTGCCAGCTCGGCGATCGTGATGTCGAACGACCCGGCGGCGCGGATCGGCTTGCCGGAGACTCAGCTCGGCGTTTTGCCCGGCATGGGCGGCTGTGTTCGGATGCCGTGGAAAGTCGGCCTCGCGCAAGCGCTGGATTTAATTCTTTCGGGCCGCACGCTGACCGGCGAAAAGGCATTCAAGGCGGGCTTGGCCGACGCGCTTTTACAGAAAGAAAACTTCGAAGGTACCCTTCTCAATTGGGTCGTGGCCAATCTCGCTCGGCTGAAGCGGCGCGAGCGCATCGCCCGCGAGCCGAAGCTGGGTGGCATGGGCGGGATCATGGGCAAGATGCTCGAGAACAATCCCATCGGACGCTCCGTCGTCTTTAAAAAAGCTCGCGAAGGTGTGATGGCCAAAACCAAAGGCCAATACCCGTCGCCGCTCGAAGCGATCCAGGTGATCGAAGAAACCGGAACCGGCTACCAAGCGAACTTCCGGGGCGAGAAACGCGAGAGTGCGCTCATCCGCGAGGCGAAAGCCTTTGGAGAGATGGCTGCGACCGATGTTTCGAAAAACCTGATTCGCTTGTTCTTCCTGACCGAAGGAATCAAAAAATCGAACGGTCTGACTGGCGGAAAAACGGCCGAGACGAAAAAAGTGACTTCCGCTGGAGTGCTGGGCGCCGGGGTCATGGGCGGCGGTATTGCTCAGCTGCTGGCCGACAAGAACATCACCGTCCGAATGAAAGACATTCAAACCCATGCGCTCGAAATCGGGATGCAGTCGGCGATCGCGCTTTTCAAAAAATCGCTGAAACGCAAATCGATCAACGCCCGCCAGTATCAGCAAAAAATCAATCACATCGCTCCGACGACCTCTTACGACGGTTTCAAAGGCGCCGAAGTCGTGATCGAAGCCGTGATCGAAAAGATGGAGATCAAGCAATCGGTGCTGAAGGAGGTCGAGCAGTACGTTCACGACGAGTGCGTGATCGCGACCAACACCTCGTCGCTGTCGGTGTCGACCATGCAAAGCGTGATGGCGAAGCCCGAGCGTTTCGCGGGAATGCACTTTTTCAATCCCGTCCACCGCATGCCGCTCATCGAGGTGATCCGGGGCGAGAAGTCGTCCGACCATGCCGTGTCTCAGATTTTTCAGTTCAGCAAACAAATCGGAAAATTCCCGATCGTGGTCAAAGACTCGCCGGGCTTTCTCGTCAACCGTTTGCTCATGCCGTACCTGACCGAAGCGGCGATCATGGTCTCGGACGGCGTGCCGATCGACGAACTCGACCGGGCGATGCTCAAGTTCGGAATGCCGATGGGGCCGATCGAGTTGGTGGACGAAGTGGGCCTCGACGTCGGCGACAAAGTGGGGCACATCCTGCACGACGCCTTCGGCGAACGCATGTCGACTCCGAAAACCTTCGATAAACTGCTGGCGCTGAAGCGTCTGGGCAAGAAGTCGGGTTCGGGTTTTTACCGTTACGAGAGTTCCGAGAAAAACCCCGAGAAGAAGAAAAAAATATTCGATGAAGGAATCTATTCCATTCTGGGCGTTACTCCCGTTGCCAAGAAAGTCTCGGCGGAAGAAATCGTTCAGCGTTGCGTGTACAGCATGATCAACGAGGCCGCGCGCTGTCTGGATGAGAAGGTGATCGAAACCCCGCAAGACGTCGATCTGGGCATGATCATGGGCACGGGCTTTCCGCCGTTCCGGGGCGGATTGCTTCGTTACGCCGACAGCGTCGGCGTGCAAAACGTCGTCGATGCTTTGGTCAAATTAGAGCAAAAATACGGAATGCGTTTTGCTCCGAGCGAGGCGCTGAAGCGTTTCGCCGGTAAAGGCTCCTTCTACGAATGAATTGGGTCAAGTGGGTCGCCCGCCGTTACCTGCGAACCAAGCGGAACACGCGGTTTTTGAGCATGAGCACGACCCTGTCGATGGGCGGGATCGGGCTCGGCGTCGCTGCGATTATTGTCGTGCTTTCGGTGATGAGCGGATTCGAGGGGCAGCTTCGCGATAAACTGATTTCGACCGACTTGCACGTGTTGATCACTCCCGAGGCGTCGTTTCCGGGGTTCGACATGGGAATGGTTCCGATCTCGAAGTTGGACGATTCACCGGTCATCGCGACGATGAAGACGAGCCCTGACGTCGATCTGTTTACTTACGTGCTGTCGACCGAGGTCGTGCTTCGCACCGGCAACAAGGTTTCGGGCGTGCTCGTCAAAGGGATCGAGCCCGCGAAGATGGCGCGAGTGAAGAAGAAGCTCGTCGAGCAGGCGCTCCCGCAAATGCTGGTCGATCACGACGGACCGGACGCGACCCGATATCCCGGTATTTTCGTGGGTAAAGAGCTGGCGTACGAGATGGGGCTCATTCCGGGCGATTTCGTGACTCTGATCAGTCCCTCGCAAATGGACGGGCCGTTTTCGAACATTCCCCGGCTGAAGCGTTTCGTGGTCGAGGGGATTTATCATTTCGGCGTGCCCGATCAAGAGTCGAACGTGATCTACACCGACATGACGAACATGGAGAGTTTTCTTCGCCGCCGCAATTCGGCGACCCAGATCGAGATTTCGCTCAAGAACGCGTCCGACTCGCCGGAATTCGTAATGCGCTTTCGTCCCCACTTAGAGGGGCTTCGCATCCGCGACTGGAACGAGCTGAATTCGAACCTGTTCGCGTCGATGCGCCTCGAACGGATCGCGATGTTCATGATCCTGCTGTTTACGGTCTTGATCGCAAGCCTCAACATCGTTTCGACCCTGACCCTGCTCGTTCAAGAGAAACTGCGCGAGATCGCCATCCTGAAGACCCTGGGGGCGACCCCGAAAAACGTTTCTCATATTTTTGTCTGGAAAGGCGTTTTGATCGGCGGCATGGGCGTGCTGTGGGGGACGGGCATCGCGCTCACGATTTGCGTGCTCTTGAAAAAGTTTCAGCTGATTTCGTTGCCGGACGTGTATTACGACCGGACTTTGCCCGTTTCGTTCGACCTGACGTATTTTTTGGGCGTCCCGCTCGTGTCGTTCGGAATCGTTTTGCTCGCCTCGTATTTTCCGGCGAAGCGCGCGGCGGCGCTGACTCCGCTGGAAGGGATTAAGGACCACTGATGTTTACCGGAATCGTTCAAAAGAAAGCATCGGTTCTCGAACTCGTGGCCACGGGCGAAAGTTCGTTCCGGCTGAAGATCGACAACCCTTATGCCGGCGAGACGGCGAACGACCCGATCGAGTTGGGCGAAAGCATCGCCACGAACGGGGTTTGCCTCACGGTGACCGCGTTCGACCCGTCGTTTTTGCAGTTCGACCTGAGCCCCGAGACGGTCGAACGGACGGCGCTCGGACGTCTGCGTGCGGGCGCGAGGGTGAACCTCGAACGCTCGCTTCGCATGGGCGACCGGCTTTCGGGCCATTGGGTTCAGGGCCACGTCGACGGGACGGCGAAAGTGATCCGCCTGCAAAAGGTCGAAGAGGCGTATTGGGATTACGAGATCGAGCCTACGGATCCGGCGTTATTGAAATATTGTGTAAAAAAGGGCTCGCTCACCGTCGACGGGATCTCGCTTACCATTCACGATCTTTCGGCGAAAACGCTGAAATTTCAGATTATTCCGCATACCTGGGCGGTGACGGCGCTTTCGAATTTAAACATTGGCGATTTAGTGAATCTTGAGGTAGATCTATTAGCGAAATACATTGAAAGATTTCAGGAATATGTCTGATTCATCTCGCAAAAAACACACTCCGAAATTACCTCCTCGTTTGGCGACTGCCGTCGAAGCGATCCGCCGCGGCGAGATGGTGATTCTGATCGACAGCGAGGATCGCGAAAACGAAGGCGATCTGGTGATGGCCGCTCAGTTTGCGACGGCCGAGAAGATCAATTTTTTCATCCGCGAGGCGCGCGGGTTGGTCTGCCTGCCGCTCGAAGCCTCGAAGATCGATCAACTGGGCTTGCCCCCGATGGTTTCGGAAAACCAAAGTACCCGCAAAACCGCGTTTACGATTTCGATCGAAGCGGCGAGTGGGATCTCGACCGGGATCTCGGCGCAAGACCGGGCGCATACGATTCAGGTCGCGGCCCGTGCCGATTCGACGCGAGCCGATCTGGCGAGCCCGGGGCACGTGTTTCCGCTTCGTGCCGTTCCCGGCGGTGTGCTGGAGCGCGCGGGCCATACCGAGGGTTCGATCGAGCTGTGTAAGCTCGCGGACCTGACCCCTGCAGCCGCCATTTGCGAGATCATCAACGAAGACGGCACGATGGCCAGGCGTCCGGATTTGGACCGCTTTTCGAAAAAGCACGGCATTCCGATCGTCACGATCGAAGAAATCATCGCGTATCGCACGACGACCGAGCGATGGCTTCAGCCGAGCCATCAGGCTCGCTTTCCGACCCGTTTCGGCGAGGGCCAGCTTCAGGTTCAAAGCTTCCGCAATCCGTTTACCGGCGCCGAGCACGCCGCGATCTTCACCGAAAAACAAGGCCAGATTCCGCTCGTGCGGATTCATTCCGAATGCCTGACGGGCGACAGCTTGGGTTCGCTTCGTTGCGATTGCGGCGAACAGCTGCGCGCGGCACTGGAGCGAATCACGAAGGACGAGCAGGGTGGGATGCTGGTTTATCTGAAGAACCAAGAAGGCCGCGGAATCGGCCTTTGGAACAAGATCGAGGCGTATTCGCTTCAGGATCAGGGCAAGGACACGTTCGACGCCAACCTTGAATTGGGGTTTCACCCCGACCCGCGCCATTATCACGAGGCCGCAGCCATTCTGCATGCGACGGGCATGACCCGAATCCGTCTACTCAGCAACAACCCGAACAAAAAGACCGAGCTCGAAAGTCTGGGCATTGAGGTCGTCGAAGAGATCAATTTATCGTTGCCCCCGAACCCTGCCAATTTCGATTATCTGAAAGCCAAACGCGAGCGGTTTCATCACCGTATCGATTTATTGTAAACCGAGAGTGAGGAGAAGCTCCCATGTTGCTTGCCGTGATCGTCAGCCAATTCAACCCGGAAGTCACCCAAGGATTAAAACAGGGCGCGCTGGATTATCTGAACGACAAGGGCGTCACCGAGAGTCAGATTCAGACTTTCGAAGTTCCGGGGGCGTTCGAGATTCCGCTCATCGCTCAAACCCTGGCGAAAACGAAAAAATTCGACGGCATCATCTGTCTGGGCTGCGTGATCAAGGGCGATACCGCCCATTTCGAGTTCATCAGCCTGGGCGCGACGATGGGCATTCAGCAGGCGAGTCTCGAAACCGAAGTTCCGATCTCGTTCGGCGTGCTGACGGCCTATACCGACGAGCAGGCGATCGAACGCTCGAAACCGAACGCTCACAACAAGGGCCGTGAGGCCGCCGCCGCGTGCATCGAGACGATCGAAACGCTCAAGCTGATCAGGCTACATTCTTGGTGAACCGGCCTTCGCGGACCTGTTCCTTTTGTTTCTTCACCTGCCGTTCGAGGCAGGCGATCACTTCGTCGATGGAGTGGTAGAGATTCCCGGATTTCGCCTCCGAGAAAAATTCGATGTGGTCGCCGGTCAGATGGCAATGGGCGATCTGGTGTTGCTTTTCAACGCTGAAGTTCCAGTCGAGATTCAATTTACCCTTGAAGTACTTTTGCAGTTTCTCGGATTTGCGGTGGGTGATCTGGTCGATTCCCGGTGTCGATTCGAGGTTTTTGTAACTGATCCGAACGTTCATGGTGTCTCTCTTTCTGGCATTGCACTGCAAACGCCTTTATCGATTGTACCTCGATTCGGGTACGCTCGCACGCAATCTGCTTAGATATTGATTTCATTGAATTTATACACAAAATCAAAATAATCTAAAAAATGCGGCATTTTTTATTGGGAATGTCCGATGAGTGGGGTAATGGTTCTGGGGCGAAAAATTCGCAAACGATCGTCAATGAAATGTCCGTCTCGAATTTCTCTCATCCTCTGGATCTTTCTGGTTTCCACGTCCGCGTTTGCGTTGACCAATGCACAAACCTTCACGTACCAGGGGCGATTTCTCAACAGCAACGGGACTGCGCCTCTTCTCGATAAAGTCGATATCATTTTTCAGATCTGGGACCCGACCGCCGCCTGCATGCTTTACGAAGAAACCCAAACGGCAATCGATCTGACCGGCACGGGCGGAGTGATTTCGGTTCAAGTGGGTTCGGCGATCGGAGACGCCAAAAGAACGATCAACGATCCCGGCTTGAGCATGGCCAAAATTTTTTCCAATGCGGACACGTTGACCAACGCCAAAACGTCCTGCACTTATACGCCCACCGCGGTTCAAAACCGGAGGCTGAGAGTGATCGTGACGCCGTATTCGACGATGGCGACGACCACGTTATCGCCGGACCAATCCATCAACTCCGTTCCGCAGGCGCAGACGGCGGAAACCTTACAGGGCCTCGATCCGTCGGGGTTCATCCAATCCGCGAGCGGAGTGACGGCACAACAAAACGTGAACCTTGCAAACCTCATCACACTGACCGGTGGAGGGGATGCGTCCGCGTTGCACAATCATGACGGTCGCTACGTAAAAATCGGGGCAAGCGGATCCAACGCGAATTTAGGTACCGGAGCCTACACTTCGGGAAGCTTCGGGATCGGAACTTCGAGTCCCGCCGCCGATCTCGATTTCGGCCAGGGAGCGGATCGGACGATCACCATCGATCGGAGTACCGCTTTGGGCGGTAATTCACTGAATATTTCGGCAGGCGGAGCTCAGACCGGCGCGAGCAACCAAAACGGAGGCGATTTGATTTTATCGTCCGGGATTTCGACGGGGACCGGAAGCTCCAATATTTCGTTCGTCACTTCGGGCGGGGGCGCTTCCGGCTCCAGCGATGTTACCGCTACCACGAAAATGACTTTGACTTCGATGGGCCGATTGGGCATAGGGCAGACGGCTCCGGACGCGCAGCTCGAAGTCGATTCGTCCTCGGCCAGCACCATCGGCATGATCATCAAAGGATTTGCGTCCCAGCTTGCGGATCTTTTCGAGGTTCGGAACAGTTCAGGCACTGTTGTCGCAAAAATCGCGAGTAACGGAACCCTTACCGCCAATGCCATCAATTCAAGCGGGTACGTCGGCGTGGGAATGACGAGTCCTTTAAGGAATTTGCAAGTCAACGGTAAGGCAATTTTCGGGACTTCGTCCGAACCTCAACCCGGCGGATCGACCCACACGGTCGACATTATCGCGGCAGGGAGCAACTCGCCGCTCGCGCTCCGAGGCGGTTCCGGTGTGATGGAATTTTGGAAAGACAGCATTCCAAGTTACGCCGTGGCTTACGGCATGGCGATTCCGGGGCAAAGTATCGGCAACAATTTAACGTTTTCAACTTTTAACGGTTTATCGTGGGCGGGTCGGATGGTCATCCAAAGTAGCAACGGCAATGTCGGGGTCGGTACGACCTCGCCCGGCCAGAAACTTCAAGTCGGATCCAGCGGTGACGGGAGCGTCGCGATCGCAAACGCATGGAACACGTTTTCGGATATTCGTTTGAAAAAGGATTTATCCCCGATTCAAAACTCCTGCGCCATCGTAAACCAGTTGAACGGTTATTATTTCTACTGGAAAAAGGGCAAAGACAAAACTCGTCAAATCGGCGTTGTTGCTCAAGAGGTCGAAAAGGTATTGCCGGAACTGGTGAAGACCGGTTCCGACGGCATCAAGACCGTCGATTACCCGAAGCTGTCGGCCGTCCTCATTGAAGCGGTCAAGACGCAACAAAAGCAAATCGACGCGCTCCAAAAACGACTGGACGCTTTGGAGCGTCTGGAGGCGTCTCGGTGAAGTTTTTTTTCGGATGGCTCGTCGACCAGATCAAGAATCAATTGAAATGGCTCGTCGCCTTGGTCTCTCTTGCCTTCGGCGCGACTACGGTGCCTCATTTCATTCATCATGCTTCTCGGGCACCGTCTGAATTCGGAGAGAATTCGGCCGATTCGCCGGCTGAATCGGTCGGGTCCCGCGCACCCGCGAGCATTCGACATCGGATCGAGGGGGCGACCCCACAAAATCAAAGGCCTCCGGTTGCGTTGACGCCTTCGGAGCGCAATTCGGGCTCTCTTGACGAGGGTTTTCATCCGGCCGATGAACGAGCGAGTTCCCCGGTATTGATTTCTCCTTCGATGCCTCGGCAGCCAAGCGAGGCGTATCGTTATGCGCCCTCCCACGGAGGAGCCTCGAGACCGGACGAGAAATCAGTGGCGAAGTCGGTTGCGAAAGAAGATCACGCTTCGAGCGATCATTCCGTTTCAGACGTGAAAGGGGAGGGGGACGTGAGTTTTGCTCCCCAGTCTATGAATAACGCCGCTTCGTCGGGTCAAGTTTATCACCCAGTCAGTGGGTTTTCCGGAGCCGGAATCGGCTCCCGTTCTTTTGCTCCGGTCGGTGGTTCTGCAATCGGAGCCGGTGGTGGATGGAGTGTCGGCACTCAGATCAGCATACAGGCGACCATCGGCGAGATCACGACGCCAGCCATTCAGACCGGAACGGGAATCGTGTTTATTTCCGGAATGGAAGGATTCGCCGGTCAGGTGAGTCCATGACGAAAAAGTTTACGGTGGGTGCGCTTGCGTTCCTTTGCTTGATCTTTATTGCGGTGACCCTGCTGAAAAACAAAGAAAAGAAAACGGCTCATGAGCCATGCCCCGGCAAAGCGGAAAATTTAGAGTTCGAAGGAAACCGTTATACGCTTCTTCCGAACTGGTACGCGTGTCATCCCGTGGAGCGAGGGGACCAGGTTTACTTTCGCTTTTCTCAAAAATTAAAGCCGGTCATCCGCAGGGTAGAAGGAATCCTCTCTGAAAAAAATTACATCGTTTTCGGAGAAAGCTCTCCGGGTAACCGTGATAGCGGCACTCTCGGCGTGGTGAGCGGTTTTGATTTTTTAGGGAAAATAGCATGGTCCGAAAAGCGGACTACAAGATGAATGTTCACTAAAGATATCAGATCGTCGTTTTGAGTTCAGTCATTTCGTGATAACGTACATGCGATGTTCCGCTTTACAATTCATCTTTTATTGTTCTCGATTTTAATTTCTCATTCAGCTTTCGCGCAAAAAAAGAATAAGAGGCCTCGGGTGCAGATTTGTTCTCCGGGTAAACACTTCAGAAGAGCACATCATCAAAGTTCTTATGTTCGGAAAAGCGGTGTTCCTGTGAAGGGCTCATCTCATCCCGATGAATGTGTGAAGAATCAACGCTCTTATGATGTATGGAGTCCTCGCTTAAGAGCTGGACTTCCGCCTCATTGGGAGTTCAAAAGTGAAAAACCCAAAGTATGGACCAATGAAGAAAAAGAAAGGGTACTAGACGCACTTTCGATATTGCCTCCCGATTTGTTATCGACATCCATTAACGGAATTTATCGGTTATCGACCTATTTGGAAAATCCGCTAAATCCAGCCGCGGGCCATGCTCATCAGATCGCACTTTACGATAGAGCATTTAAATCAAAATTTCATCTTGCTCAAATTTTAGGACATGAATTTGCACACCCTCTTTTTGAGCAATTAAGTACTACAGACAGAGTAGATTATGCCAAAGCCGCTGAATGGAGTGTGATTTTATGGAACGGATTGAAGGATAAGGAGTGGATCCTCCGCCGAAAAGGACGAGTAGAAGAAGATTGTCAAAATAATGTCGAAGAAGATTTTTCTAATAATCTTGAGTATTTTCTATTCCATCCAAAGGAGTTAAAAGAAAAATCGCCGGAAGTCTATGATTGGATTTCAAAAAAATACGGTGCTAAAATGAAATTGGGCGGAAGTAAAAAATGAAAAATCTAAATAGACTTACTTTCTTGGTGGCCCTTGTTGCGGCCGGATGCTCAACTTTATCGAGTAACCCCCGAAAGACGATTCCTTTTTCGCAAGTTGAGAGTTTAAAGATAGGAAAAACCACAAAAGATCAGATTATTCAATCGTTCGGAAAACCGGATGAAATTTTACCTTATCAGAGCAAAGGTGAAGTCTTGATTTATGATGGGGTTTTATCCAATGGCGACAAAGCTCAAAAAGCTTCGTTCTCGTTTAATAAAAATAACGCGTTAGTTGGTGTTGTTTGGATTCCGTACGAAACAGATGCCTTGCATAACGTTAAAGCCGTACAAGATCGTTTTAAAAAAGTGAAGTTTATCTCTCATACAAAAGGCTGGGACCAGCAAGGCCATTTTTATTCAGATGATGTGTATTATTACAACGAAAAAGCTGGAGTTTCATTTGAGGTGAACAGCTATCATCAAACGGTGAGTATGATCGGTATCGGGCTTTCTTCAGCAAATCGAAATATTTCATCGCAGAGAAAATGAGCCTTTAGTATGAATAAATTGTGGCTTGACTGAAAAACTCAGCTTAGCTAAGGTGAGAGGACGTTTCTGTTTGTTGGCTCGTAGCTCAGTTGGTTAGAGCGCTACCTTGACATGGTAGAGGTCGCAGATTCGAGTTCTGTCGAGCCAACCATTTTTACGATAACGCATCACATCATGCGTGACACCTCGCTCAAACCCCTCAAAACCTGAAATCCGCTTTCGACCTTGTCAGTCCTCCTCGGGGCAGGTATCAAGCACGCAGCCGTCGAACCCTGGGAGGATCCGTATGAATTCGAAACCGCTCTGGATCGTGATCGCGTCCGTTCTTCTTTTTCAACCTTACACTCAAGCCCAAACTCAAAATCAACCCCTTCAAGACGATCCGTACTTTCAGATCGGTCAAGTCACCACGACGGTCGAAGAGGTCTCCGATTCTCCGCTGACCCCTGAGCTGCTTCAGGAAGCCCATCAAGAGTTCCTTCAACAACGTTTGTCGCTTCATCCGGAGCGGCTTTCTCGCTCAAGCGCGGCGAGCGCTTCGAGTACGGTCTCGGCTGCCGCGGTCGACCCGATGGCCATCGCCGACATTTTATTGAAGCTTTGGGACATCGTCGTCGACAACAAGCCCGTGGTGAACGTCGGAGTCAAAAGCGCGAATGCGCTTCCGAATCTGGCCCAAAACGACTGGGAGAAACTCACCGGCTGGCAAAGCGAGCGAAGCGTGATTTACTCGATGACGAGTACAAACCTTTACGGAATGAAAGTCGTTCAGCTCGAATACCGTCTGAGCTTGATTTACGGCGGCGGAGTCGACGGAAAAGGCCGTTACATCGCATCGGCTCGCGTGGTTCCGACCAAAGTCGACGTTTTGTGGGGGTACAACCTCGACGTGAACGTGAACGTTCCCTCGATCGTCAACATGGGCACGAAGGATGACCCATTGGCTGGGATCTACGTCGACGTGAATTATAAAATCCACAACATCCTTCGCAGCGACGCCGAAGGGCAAACGTACTATCTGCAAGGCGACGGTCTGATGAAGGATACGAAGACCGGCCGGACTTTCTTCGCCTCTGCCCCGCGCTAAGCCGAAGAGACATGAAAGCATTGACCGTTATTCCCCGAACGCCTGATTCGATTCAATTGCGGGATCTTCCCGAGCCGGAGATTCTTCCCGACGAGCTTCTCGTCGAATTGATCGCGGTCGGAATTTGCGGGACGGACCGTGAAATCATCTCGGGAAAATACGGCTGGGCCCCCGAAAACGAAGATTATCTCGTCATCGGCCACGAATCGCTCGGTCGGGTGATTCACGCGCCGAAAGGAAGCGGTTTTCAGACGGGCGATCACGTCGTCAGCATCGTTCGTTGGCCCGACCCCGTGCCTTGTCCTCATTGCGCGGTCGACGAGTGGGACATGTGCACGAACGGACAATACACCGAACACGGAATCAAAAGTCGGCACGGTTTCGCGCGCGAACGCTATCCGCTCCATCCCACTCGGGCGATCAAGGTCGACCCTTCGCTCGGGGACTGCGGAGTGCTGTTGGAACCGGCCAGCGTCGTCGCCAAAGCCTGGGATCACATCGAGCGGATCGGCTCGCGGGCGCTGTTTAAACCGCGAAAAGTCCTCGTGACCGGAGCGGGCCCCGTAGGCTTGCTTGCGGCGCTGATGGCAAAAGAAAAGGGACTCGAAGTTTACGTGCTCGATCGCGAGCTTACGGGTTTGAAACCCGAGCTGGTTCGGAAGCTGGGCGCGCATTACCTGACGGACGTGAAGGAAGTCGGCGAGCGGGTGCCGTCGATCGACGTCATCATCGAATGCACCGGGGCCGCGAGTCTGATCTTAGAAGTGACCCGCTGGATCGGGCCCGACGGAATCGTTTGTCTTGCCGGTCTTTCGTCAGGCAGCCGCAAACTCGAATTCGACGTCGCTTCGTGGAATCAAGAGATCGTGCTCGAAAACGTCGTCGTCTTCGGATCGGTGAACGCCAATCGCAGGCATTATCAAATGGCCGCCGAGGCACTGAAAAGCGCCCCGAGGGATTGGCTGAAGGCCCTGATCACGAACCGAACGCCGCTGGCGCAATGGCAGAAGGCGTTCGAGAAAAGCCCGGGAACCATCAAAAGCATTCTGACCGGATCGAAACCATGAGCTCAAAAATCGAAGATTACGCCATGATCGGGGATTGCCATAGCGCCGCCTTGGTGTCGCGCGACGGATCGATCGATTGGCTCTGCCTTCCGCACTTCAGCGCCCCCGCTTGCTTTGCCGCCCTGGTCGGAACGAACGAAAACGGGCGTTTCAAAATCACTCCGACCGGAAAATTCAAATCCTCGCGACGCTACGTCGACGATTCGCTGGTGCTTGAAAATACTTTCGTCACCCGAAGCGGAAAATGCCGCCTGACCGACGCCATGATCATGAACACCGAACAGCCCGAGCTGGTCCGGATCGTCGAAGGCGTCGAGGGCACCGTCGAACTCGAAATGGAGTTGATCATCCGTTACGACTACGGATCGATCGTGCCTTGGCTGCATCGGACCGAACGCAAAAGACGTTCCCATCGTTTCGAAGCCATCGCGGGCCCGGATGCCATGCAGTTCATCAGTCCGGTCGAGTTTTCGAACCACGGGCTGAAGACCACGGCTAAGTTTCGCGTTTCGGCCGGAGAAAAACTTTCGTTTTGCTTGGTTTGGTATCCGTCTTCACGTCCGTTCGACCAGCATCGCCGCAAACCCGAAGCGATGATGAAAGCGACCTTGAAATGGTGGCACCAGTGGGCGTCGCGATGCACGCTGAAGGGCAAGCACCGCGAGCAGGCCCTCCGCTCGCTCATCACGCTCAAAGCTTTGACCTATCGTCCGACCGGCGGGATTGTCGCGGCACCGACGACCTCTTTGCCCGAAGAAATCGGGGGAGAGCGAAACTGGGACTACCGCTTGTGTTGGATTCGCGACGCGACCTTTACCTTGTACTCGCTGTTATCGGCCGGATTTCGCGAAGAGGCCGAAAATTGGTGGAACTGGCTGATCCGCGCCGTGGCCGGGACCCCGTCGCAGATCAACATCATGTACGGTTTGAACGGCGAACGCCGCTTACCCGAGTTCGAACTCGAATGGCTGAGGGGATATGAAAAATCCAAGCCGGTTCGGCAAGGAAACGCGGCCGCTCAGCAATTGCAGCTGGATATCTTCGGCGAGCTGATGGACACGAGCTTGCTTGCGTTCAAAAGCGGCCTTTCTTTCGGCGATCAGGCGTGGAGCATTCAGGTCGAGATGCTGGACCATTTGTCGACGATCTGGAAAGAAAAAGACGACGGTATCTGGGAAGTTCGCGGTCCGCGCCAGCACTTCACCCATTCGAAGGTGATGGCGTGGGTGGCCTTTGATCGCGGCATCAAGATCGCCGAAAAACTCGGAGAACAGCATTGGGTCCGCAAATGGACACCGATCCGCGATGAAATCCATGCGCAGGTTTGCCGAAAAGGCTTCAATCGCGATTTAAACTCGTTCGTTCAGTCGTACGGGTCGAAGGAGGTCGACGCGAGTCTGCTGCTGATTCCGCTCGTGGGCTTCTTGCCGCCGAATCATCCGCAAGTCGTCGGAACGGTCGCCGAAATCGAGCGAAAACTCGTCAAAAACGGCTGGGTCAGCCGATACCGGAATACGCACGTCAACGACGGCTTGTCGGGCACGGAAGGGCACTTTCTGGCGTGCTCGTTTTGGCTCGTCGATGTTTACTTGCTGATGGGTCGGCAAGAAGAGGGGAGAAAACTGATGAATCATCTTTTCTCGCTTCAAAACGACGTCGGCCTGCTGTCGGAAGAATACGATTCCCGCCGAAAACGCCTGGTCGGCAATTTTCCGCAAGCCTTCAGCCATGTGGCGATGGCCAATTCACTCTCGAATTTTTATCTATCCAACAGCCCGATGAAGGACCGCGGTCAAAGCTGAAATCACAAACTCGATGGCGATGGAGTGGATGATGCTTCAGGAGCGGTGACCGGTCCGCTCGACATCCGGTTCAGCTCGTCATAACCCGGCAATCCCGACAGATCCGGAACGATCACGATGTCGATGCGGCGGTTTTCGGCACGAAGCTCGGGGGTGCTGTTGTCGTTCAGCGGATCATACTGCCCGTAGCTGGCAAGGCTGACGTGCTCGGGCGAGAATCCGGCGGCCAACATCGTATTCAACACCGTACCTGCGCGCGCCGAAGCGAGCTCCCAATTCGACGGAAATTGAGCCGTATGGATCGGAACGTTGTCGGTATGCCCCTCGATTTGAAAATTGCGATTGTCGAGGCCTTTCAAGTGATCGGTTACTTCTTGAATGGCGGCCTTTCCGGCGGCTGAAAGCTTGGCCGAGCCCGAAGCGAACAGAATGTCGGTCGAAAGGGCCAGCATCATGCGTCCGTTTCGGACTTTAATCGACAGCTTGCCCGCGTCGACCAGGTCTTTGAACTTGGCGGTGAGCTCGCGGAACTCGGCCAGGCGTTTTTCGGTTTCGGCCTTGCGGGCTTCGAGCTCTTGAAGCGCACGCTTCATGTCGGCGACCGATCCCTCCAGCTCCGTTTTTTCGGAAGAGGTGATGCCCAGCTTTTTCTCAAGCTCGGCCTTCTGTGCTTCGCAGGTGGCGAGCGACGTTTCGGTCTTCGAATGGGCGTCTTCGAGGTCATGGTATTTGCCGGCACTCACACAACCGGAGACCAGGCTTACGACGAAAAGAGAAAACAACAGGGTTCGGGTGGTGTTCTTTAGGGATGTCATGAAGACAGTTTAAGATGCTCGCGTGAACCAATACAAACTAAAAACGAGGAACGCGGCTAAAATGAATTGCACGCGCGGATTTTCGATAAACCGCGCCAAACTTTCGCGGGGTTTCGTTGTGATCGGGCGAAATGCCGATTCGCCGCGCTTCCATACGTCGAAGATTCGATCGGTGGCATATTCGGTTTCGAGGGACGATTCTTTGACGGGAATCAGCGCCTCGACTTTGAAGAACATATTCTTCGTCAATTCGAGCGCTTTGCGGCAACGGTCGCAGCCCATCAGATGATTTTGTAAAAACAAGCGCTCGCGTTTTCCGAGCTCGTCATCCAGCAGCCGCTGAGTCCAAGGCGAAGACGGATTGTACTCCGGACAAACCGGGCCCAGCTGAGCGGGGCCCCGAGGGTATTCGACCGGAGCGTCCATTTCTTGAAAGCAATACTTTAAGCGCGTGGCCCAAGCCCAGCTTTCGATCATGCGAATTTCGATTGCGAGCGTGCGGGCAACGCGGCTGTAGGACCACTTTTCGACGTGCAAGGCCGTGAGCAGAAAACGTTCGATCGGAGCCAGACGAAAAAACGGATGGTTGAGTCTGAGCAGGGTCGGGGGGTTTCGCTCGGCGCGCTCGATCATCACCTTCGAGGCGCGTTCAATCACGCCGTCGTCCGTCAAATTCAAAAGCGAGACGCTCGTCAACGTGTCTTCGCTGATCGCCACGGAACGGTCGATGTCGCCCCAGAGGGAGCGGCTGATGCGGGTGAGGCTGCGGATGTCGTCTTTGTTCACAAAAACCCCTGCTTTCAGCATAACCCAACTTGACAGTCAGTGCTAAGATTGTTGTCATTAGAGAATGGGGGATCCGTGTGGGATGCGTTTTAAACTCATTATTCTGAGCATTTTCTCGGCTTTTTTTTGGATTTCCCCCGCTCAGGCGATTGATGTCGTTTTTTTGACGCAGTCCACTTCATCCCCGAAAGTTCTCAAAAGCTGGAGTCCCGAGGAGCTTTCGAAGCTTGCCAAAAGAAGCGGGGCGATCTCGGCTCAGACTTTGATTTTCGACGATTCGACCCAATCGCTCGATCTGAACGATCGCGCGGACATCGATTTGGTCACCCTCTACGGCAAGCATGGGATGGCGCGTGTGCCGCGCTTTTTGATCTGGCGAGGATTGTTGAAACTGACGTGGAACCGCAAAACCCAATCGCTCGACTCGGAAGGAAAAATCGAATCGTTGGTGCCGAAGCGTCTTTTGGTGCCGTCCGAAGTTTTTCGCGTGCGGCAGATCCAGAAAATCGAACTCGCTCACCATTCGTGGGTGTATCCCGGAACCCGGCTCGTCATTCGCACGAACCCGGCAGCCTCGCGCGGCGAGAAGTTGTTTACCCAAAGTTGTCTTGCCTGTCATAGCTTATCGGGGTTTACGCCCCTGAAGCCCGCGCAGTTGACGAAATCGGCGCTGGACGCATTCAACACCCAGCATCGCGCTTATTCACAATTACGGTTGGATGCCCGGGCGATGCGAGGCTTGGCCGCTTATCGCGAGGCTTTAGCTCGCGAGAAAACTGTGGTACCGTCAGCGAAATGAATGCTTCCGATTCTCACCCCTCGTCACCCTCATCCGTCAGAGTCCGCTTTCCGCCTTCGCCGACCGGCTGGCTGCACATCGGCGGCGTTCGCACCGCCTTGTTTAACTATCTTTATGCCAAAAAACACGGCGGCGATTTCTTGCTTCGAATCGAAGACACCGACACGGAACGCTCCGAACAACGGTTTACCGACGACATTTTAAGCTCGCTCAAATGGCTTGGGCTGGAGCACCAAAACGGGATTCTCTATCAGTCTCAGCGCCAAGAGATTTACCGGCGAATCGCCGACGGGATGGTCGAACAAGGCCTGGCTTACCGTTGCTATTGCACCGAAGCCGAAGTCGAAGCCGATCGCGAACGGATGATGAAAGAGGGCAAGAAGCCCATGTACGGTCGTACTTGTCGCGATAAAAATTATCACGCGTCGGGAGCGCCCGAAGGCCGCACGACCTTTGCGATCCGCGCGAAGTTTCCGCTGACCGGCACCACGGTTTTTCAAGACCTCATCCGGGGCGAGATCTCGTTCCGCAACGAAGATCTCGACGATTTCGTGATGATCCGCTCGAACGGCGTGCCGACCTACAACTTCGTCGTCGTCGTGGACGACGTCGAAATGCGGATCTCGCATGTCATCCGGGGCGACGACCACATCAACAATACGCCGAAGCAGGTTTATCTTTATCACGCGATGAAGAAACCGCTCCCGCTGTTCGCGCATCTGCCGATGATTCTGGGACAGGACAAGAAAAAACTTTCGAAACGAAACGGCGAAACTTCGACGAATGCCTATCGAGCCGAAGGATACTTGCCCGAAGCGCTGTTGAACTTTTTGGTGCGTCTGGGATGGAGCCACGGCGATCAGGAAGTCTTTTCGGTCGAAGAGATGATCGAGCTTTTTAGTTTGGAGCACGTGCAGGTCAGCGGTGCCGTCTTCAACACCGAAAAACTGCTTTGGATTCAGGGCGAGCACATGAAGAAGGCGAACCCCGCGCGGTTGATCCGGATTCTGAAGACCGACTTCGCCTCGAAATTTTCGGCCGAGAGCCTGAAGCGGCTCGATTCGGATCTTGGGCTCGAACTCGTCAAACACCTTCAGCCGAAGGTGAAGCTGATCAAAGAACTGGCCGATCAATTGCACCCGCTTTGCGAATCGGCGGTCATGCCGGTCGAAGCCTCGGGGCTCAAGTGGAACAAAGACGTTCAGCAAAAATCAAAGATCAAAGAAGCGATTTCGGTTCTGATTCAAGAATTGGCCGATCAAGTTGAAAAAACGGGCGCGCTCCGGCTTCAAGACGCCGGTTTCGATCACACCCAGATCGACGTATTGCTTCGGAACGTGGCCGAGAAATCGGGATTGAAACTCGGCGATCTGACTCAGCCCATGCGTCTGTTCGTGACGGGGCATGCGGCTTCGGCGATCGGTTTGTTTGATCTGTTTCCGCTTTTGGACTGGAGCGTCATCGAGGCCCGGCTTAAAGCTTGTCTCTTGGCCTGATTTGCGATAGCCCTAGGCTTATGAACACTTCATCTTTTTCTTCTCGCTCGGTCTTATTGATGGTGGCGCTGGCCTTCGGCTTAGGCGCTTGCGATTACTCGAACCAATTCACGGGGACGTACAACAACGCTCCGGCGACCTTGTCGGCGTATTCGAAAAACATCGATAAATACTGCGTCGCTTTGACCTTGGATTCAAACGGCGCGAAGAAATCGAACTTCATCAGCGCTCAGGCCGTGTTTGATCCGAACGACCTGTTGGCGAGCAAAAGCTTCAACACCAAAGGCAGCCAGTGCGCCGCGAACCAGACGGAATACCTGGTCGGAACGCGCACGGCGACCGTGTTGTCGACCGCACCGGTCACGATCATTCGGAACGTCGGCATGTACAGCTGCCAAGCCGTGTACTACACACAATATCAATACCAAGAAAAAATCTCGTTCGAGTTGCACACGATTGCGAACGATCAACTCGTCGGAACCTTCGAAGGAACGGGCCAGCCGGATCAATACGTCGATGAGTCGCATCCGACCGGTTATGGCGCGATTTATCCGTGTCGCGGAAACGGACCGTATCCTTATCCATACCCGTATCCCCGTCCTTATCCAGGACCGCGCCCTCATCCTCATCCGGGCCCGTATCCCCACCCGCATCCTCGTCCGTTTTCGTGATCGCTGTTGAATTACAGCTGGGCCTGAAGGCTCAGGTACACGATTCTTCCGGGTAAAGGATAATCGAACACGAGGTCGGCCCGGTTGTCGAAAAGATTATCGACGCCGGCATTGAGGCTTAAGTTCGAATTCGCACGGTAGGTAATCCACGTATCCCACAAGAAGTAATCGGGATGGTCGATGTACGGCACCGGGCTGGTGAACGTCGTCGTATCGGGCGTGCGGGAATGGCCGACGTAGCGCCCCACCACATGGAATTCACCTCGGGTCTGACCCTGTCCGGTCAAGACTTTCGCGCCGACGAGTTGGCTGAAGTAGGGCAAGTCGGGATAAGGCTCGCCTGTATTCTGCAAGCGGGAGCGCGTGATCAGCGTCGACGCATTCAGGCTGACGAGCGGAAGCGCGTTCCACTTCAAATCGTTTTTCAGCGAGAGCGAAGACGCATTCCCGGCGTTTTCGGTGGTGTTGTTCTCGTTCACCTGAATCGCGCTTCGAAGTTCGCCCTTCAAAGTGATGATGTTTTGCCATTCGTCGCTCGTGAACTCGTGGCCCATCAACAGAGCATTGAGCCGCTCGGGCTTGAGGTCGGGATTGCCGTGGTAGGTGCCAAGAACGTAGTAACGCGCGCTTAGGGTCGGTAACTTCGGGATCGTATTCAGTTCAAAGAACCAATCTTCGTCGGCCGAGACCTGCTTTTTGGCCGAGATTCGACCCAAGGGGGCGGCCCCCGTCGTGGTAAGGGCGTTTACTCCGGCGTTCAGACGCAAGCTCCAGCTCGGGGTCAGCACCAGTTCGCGGGTCAGCGACCCGAGCAGCGGCCACTCATGCAGATCGCCGAATGTCGAGCTAAAGAACCGGGTATACCGCGCCGAAAGTGCGAGGGTGTAAGGACCGTAAAGAATCGCATTTTCAAGTCCGTATTGTTGCGTGCGCGTTTCGGACGAGTAGGTCGGGTCGATGTACCGTAAATCCTGAAGATCTCCGTAAAAGGTGCTCTCGACGATCACGGCGCCGAAATCTTGATGGCTTTCCAACACGGGGAGCGCGCGCCAGGTTTTTTTCTTCGAACCGGGCGTGGGATAACTTCGCGAGCCCGGGCTGTCGCCGTCTTGATCCGCAGCCATCAGATGAAACGTCAGCTGACGGTGCGGGGTTTGAATCAATTGCGCACTGAAAGACCCGGCCGGGCCGGTTTGGAGGCCCGTGCTCATGCCGGCCAGGATCGCGACTCGATCCATTCGGGTGCCCAGCGAATACGTCTGGAGCATGCGATCGTAGGCCATCGTCATCCGCGATCTTGGTGCATTCGGGTCGCGTTCGCGAAGTTGAGCGCGGGTCCAAGGCACGAGCTGAAGGCTGCCCGAAGCCGCCGACGGAGCAAACCCGGCACTGGTCAACGTGGGACTGATCTTCGCCTCGGACCAAAGATAAGCGGGAAAGACCGAAAGGTCGGCACCCCCGCCTTGGGGCAGATTCAACGGCACGCCCAGGGTGAAGACCTGAGTGTCGTCGATGGTGCGTCCGCCCAGGCTGACGCCGTTCGCTCCGGAGGGATAACCGTAATTGAGCGAGGGAAAAATCGCTTCCTTCGCGATCGAATCGAGCGTGCCCGCGCGATTTTGTTCGATCGGAACGGTTTGAACGGGGAGGTCGCTTTCGTCGCTCAACGAATCGAAGGAGCTTGCGCCCGACACGGTGATCGGATCAAGCCGCAGATCGGGTGCGAGTTGTTTCAGGTCGATCTGCGATCCGTCAGCGTGAGCGGTCGAAGTCATTCCGAGAAAACAAAAAAACGACAAAAGAAAAATCATGATTCCTCCGCGGGATGGGTTGATGCTTTCGGACGATCGGGCTTCCGCAAGTCGAGCTTGCGATTACCGTTGCGGGACAGCGTCGGAATGGTTTTTCGTTTGGAAAAACGTCACCGGCTTCAGTCCGAAAGCTTGGGTTCGGTTCAATCAGGGTGACACACTAGAGATCGCCGTGCAACGGACGGATTACCAATTCTTCGATCGTCGCGCGGCGAGGAAGCGCCAGTGCTTCGGCGATCGGTTGAGCGATATCTTCGGGACGCATCATGCGGCCTTGGGTTTCGTCATCGAGCTTACCCCACATCGGCGTGAGGGTGGCGCCCGGCCTGACTTCGATGACCCGGATTCCGTCTTTGCGACCGTACAGGCGCATGACTTCGATCAAACCTTTTTGCGCGTACTTGCTCATGCAATAAATCGCGCTTTGCTCGAACGGCGTTTCGGCCGCGACCGAAGTGATCCAGACGAGATCGCCTGATTTCTGTTTTTGCATGATCCGATAGGCGGATTGCATCAGTAAAAACCCGGCCTCGACGTTCGTTTGCATCACCCAGCGAAGGTCGTCCGCGGTGAGTGAAAGAAAATCGCCGAAGCGGCCAACGCCTGCCGAGTGAACGACGGCGTCTAAGTGCCCGAAGGTTTGGATCGCGAAGTCAACGGGCGAGGAAGGCGCATCGGTCAGCTCCATCGGCAATATTTCGCATTCGGCGCCCTGCGAGCGGCACTCGGCCTGAAGGCGTTCAAGGTCGGCGCGAGTTCGAGCGGTGAGGACGAACCGTGGGCGCGGATTTTGCTGTAGCTTTTTCTGTAGATTTTGCTGTGGAACTTGCTTTTGAAGAATGGCCCGGACCGTGGCTTCGCCGATGCCTTTTCCGGCACCGGTGACTAAAATCACTGGAGAATTCATACTGACCTCGCTATAATCCCAGTATGGCCGATTGCTACGAGATTCGCATCAGAAAAGAGGCGCACAAATTCGCCGCAAGTCACATGACAGTCTTTCCGAACGGCGAAAAAGAAGCATTGCACGGCCATCAATACCAGCCGACGGTGAAGATCCGCCTGAAAGAGGCGTCCTTTAAAAAAATGCTTCCCTTCGCCGACGTGAAGGTCGCGATGAAAAAAATCGCGGCACTTTGGGACGAGAAGGTCTTGCTGGCGACCGAGAATCCGCATTTTCGCGTGATCAAGCGCTCTCGAAAAGAGTTGGAATTCACGCTCTGTAAAAAACGCTACGTGCTCCCCGCCGACGAGGTCGTGCTTTTGAAGGTGGACAACATCATTTGCGAAAATCTGGCGCGGGCTTATTACGAGTTTTTGGAGATGGAGCTCGATCTTTTCAAAAATAAAAATGTGCTTTCGGTCAGCGTCGACATCGAAGAAAGCCCCGGACAAGGAGCGGCTTATGTCCGCGAAAAATGAAAAATCCGCGAAAACGCTTCCCGTCGCAGGCGCGCCGGAGCGCCTGGTGCTGAGCGTGTTCTCGGAATTCAAGGCGTCGCACAGCCTGGCTGGTTTTGAGACTCCGCATTTTCATCTCTGGAAGCTCGCCCTCGAATTCACGACGTCGGCGCCCTTCGAGGGGGATCGCCTCATCGATCTGACGTTTTTGCAGAACGAGGTTCGCGCGATCGTCGCTCCGGTCGAAAACCGGTTTTTGAATTCGCTCTTTGATTTTCAACCGACGACCGAAAATATCGCTCAATGGCTATGGAAGCAGGTTCGGGCCCGTTTGCCGGAGGCTCCTCTGACGGCGGTTCAAGTGAGCCTTTGCGATCTCGACGGAACCGCGATGGGAGCGGCCCGCCTGACGGGGACGCTCCCCCCAGGAACCGGGGCGGCATGAGCCTGCGGTTCGAGTCCTTACAAAAAATTTATCCGAACACGCAGGCGGGGCTCGGCGCCGTCGACGCCGAAATCCCGGAAGGGCAGTGGGTCACCTTCTTGGGGCCGTCCGGCAGCGGAAAAACGACGCTTCTGAAACTGGTGGCGGGGCTTGAGACCGGCTCGGGCGGTCGATTAGTGCAGCCCTATGCCTCGCGCGAAATGGGTTACGTTTTCCAGGAGGCGGCCTTGCTACCCTGGAAAAATGTCTGCGACAACATCGAACTTCCGCTCGTGCTTCGAGGGACGCCCGTAAAAGAAGCGCGAAAGGCAGCGCAGCCTTGGGTCGAAAAGTTGGGACTTGAACGTTTTTTGAAAAGCTATCCGAAGGAGCTTTCAGGCGGCCTGAAAATGCGGGTATCGCTGGCACGGGCGCTCGTGACGAACCCGAAGTTGCTGTTATTGGACGAACCGTTTGCAGCGCTCGACGAGCCGATTCGGATCGAGCTTGGACTGGAACTGCGCGATCTTTGGAAGACGCTGACGCCCACGATCTTGATGGTCACCCATTCGATCACTGAGGCGCTTTGGCTGTCGGACCGGGTGATGGTGTTTCAAGGCCAACCGGGCCGGGTCGTGCTCGACGAAGCGATTCACCTGGGGGTCGATCGTCCGCTGGCGTTGCGGGGGACTCCCGAGTTCTTACAAAAGGTCGAACAGTGTTTCGAGCTGCTGAGGGCACGCACATGAAGCGGGCTTCCGGTTTTTATCCCCTCATTCCGTTGGTGGTGCTGCTCGGATTGGCGGAATACGCTTCGCGAAAAGGCTGGGTGCCGGGGTTCTTGATGCCGGCGCCGTCGCAGGTGTTTCGCGATATGGTGAACGATCCGCAAACCTATCGCACGGCTTTTTGCGAAACCTTGATCGCTTCGGGGCTGGGACTGTTGATCAGTATGGCAGTCGGTCTTTCGTTCGCGTTGATTCTTTCGTTTTCGGAGCTGATCCGAAAGATGTTTTATCCCTACGCCATTTTTTTTCAGACGGTGCCGATCATCGCGATCGCGCCCTTGCTCGTGATCTGGCTCGGCTACGGGCTTCCGACAGTGGTCGCCTCGTCGTTCATCGTCTCGGTTTTTCCGATCATCGCTAACAGCGTGCTCGGAATGCTTTCGACTGATGCGCAGCTCGTGGATCTTTTTCGGATGATGGATGCGACTCCGCTTCAGACGCTCTTTAAACTGCGAGTGCCCGCGGCTATGCCGCAAATTTTGGGCGGGTTCAAGATCGCGGCCGGTCTGGCGGTGATTGGCTCGATCGTCGGCGAATTCATTTCGGGCAGCGGGCTCGGCGGGTTGGTCGATACGGCGAGGAACCAGCAGCGTGTGGATCGGGTTTTCGCCGCAGTGCTTTTGGCCGCAGTGTTGGGCATCCTGTTTTTTTCGTTCATTTCACTTCTCAATCGGCTACTCTTACGACGAGGAAATTAATAGCGATGAAACTGAAATGTCTGGCGTGGTTGGGATTGTTTTTGACCTTAAGCTCGTCGTTCGCGATGGCGCAGGATTTGGCCTTGAACTGGAAGCCGGAACCCGAATTCGGCGGCTTTTACGAGGCCTTGCTCGACGGCTTTTACCAAAAAGCAGGATTGAACGTCAAAATCCTTCCCGGCGGAGCCGGCCAGCCGGTCACGCAAATGGTGGCCGCGAAGAAAGTCAAATTCGGGATCGCCGCCGCCGATGAAGTGATCCTAGCCCGGGCGCAGGGAGCGAAGGTCGTAGCGCTCTTTGCTGTTTATCAAAAAAGCCCGCAGGGATTCATGGTGCATCCCGAGCGCAAAATTCATTCGCTGAAACAGCTCTTCCAAAGCGAGGGGACGATCGCCCTTCAAAAAGGCCTTCCTTATACGGTTTGGCTTCAAAAGCAGTATGCGCCGATCAAGGCGAAGATCGTGCCTTACACGGGCGGTATTACTTCGTTCATTCGCGATCCGAATTTTTCGCAGCAGTGCTTCATCACCTCCGAACCGATCGCGGCCCGTCGCGAGAAGCTGAATCCTCAGACCTTTTTGATTTCGGAATCGGGGTTCAATCCGTATCTGACGGTCGTCATCGCTCACGAAGACACGCTGAAGCAAGACGCGGCGACGGTTCAAAAGTTCGTGGATGCGACCCGAAAAGGCTGGAATGCTTATCTGAAGGATTCGAAAAAGACGAACGTCGAGATGCAGAAATTGAATCCGAGCCTGGACCTCGCGACGTTTCAAGAAGCCGCGAAGCTTCAAAAACCGCTGATCGAAACCGCAGAAACCCGCAAAAAAGGCGTGGGTTTCATGAGTCTGGAACGTTGGAAAACGCTTTACGATCAGATGCGCGAAATCAAACTCGTCAAATCAGGACTCAATGCATCAGAGTTCTTTCATCAGTAAGACTCATGATCGCAGATGAAAAAAAATAAACGAAACGTCAAATTTTTGTTGTAAAGCCTCCAAACTTTGAGACCATCACTCTACTCAATGAATGAGGCTCCAATGATTGGAGAGGGATGACACAAGTTCGGTACTCGGCCATGGTAAGGCGCAGCACTGAGAAACTTGTGAAAAATAAGGGGGAAACCAATGAAATCCTTGAAACAACTCGGAATGCTCTCTGCAGTCGCTTTGATGGCGATGGGCACCACGGCTAGCGCGCACACCACGGAAGCTTTACACGATGCGCACTGTAACTTTATTCCTAAAAACAACCTGCGGATTCCGGTCGGCTTCGAATCGACCGGCGGCCTGAGCGAAGACGCATTCAACCAAGTCATCGACCATGTTGAATCGTTCTATAAGCCGATGGTCAAAGCCAAAGGCGGAAAACTGAAAATCAAACGTTTGTGGACGAACGATACTCTCAATGCTTCGGCTCAACGCCAAGGCAGAAACTGGATCGTCAATATGTACGGCGGGCTGGCTCGTCACCCGTTGATGACGGAAGACGGATACACCCTCGTCCTCTGCCACGAGCTGGGCCATCACCTGGGCGGTTTCCCGAGAGGCGAAAGCATTTTCGGTTCGAGCTGGGCCTCGGTTGAAGGACAAGCCGACTACCATGCCACGATGAAATGTTCTCGCATCGTGTGGCAAAACGAAGATAACGCAAAAGTTCTGTCGACCATGAACGTGCCGGAAATCGTCAAAGATAAATGCGCACTTCAGCACAAATCGACGAGCGAAATCCAACTCTGCGAACGCGCTTCGATGGCCGGAAAAGTCCTGGCCGACGTGCTCTGGAGCCTGGCGAACGAAAAATCGACGACTCCGACCGGCCTCGAAGGCATGGCGGGCAAAGCGAAACCGTCGTTCGATACTCCGGACAGCTCGCAAGTTTCGACGACCGACGCCGCTCACCCGGCTGCTCAGTGCCGTCTCGACACTTACTTCAACGGCGCGATCTGCGGTGTTTCTTACACCGAAGAATTCGGCGCGAAAGACCCGGTCACCGGTGCTTGTGCGGAAGAAAAAGGCGACACCCTCGGCGTTCGCCCTCGCTGCTGGTACAAGCCTTCTTCGAATGCAATGCAATTCTAAGAAGCTCTTGATTTAAGGAAAGGGCGGTCTGTTCGCAGGCCGCCCTTTTTTTTGGCTTTTTTGTATGGGCAATGCGACACCGGGTGATAACATCAAGGGGATGGTTCATCCGAAAAGCTTTTCTCATAGCATTATCGGTGCGCGACATTCTCAAAACGACGACTACACGCTCGTCAATCAAGAACAGGGCGTCTACGTCCTTTGCGACGGGGTGAGCGAAGGCGGCCAGGGCAAGTTTGCGTCCGAGATGGTTTGCAAAAGCATTCAAGAGAAGCTGATCGAGGCGAATGCGTATATCCGAAAAAACGGCGCTCAACTTTTGGGGCCCAAACGTCTTCAAGCGATGCAAGACCGCGTGCTTTCGGCCTTCAGTGAAACCCAGCAAAACCTTCAAAAACTGGCAGCCCAGAACGAAAACTACCGTTTCGCGGCCACGACCTGTATCGCGGTGTGGATGGACGGACGCTTTGCGATCCTGGCCCACATCGGCGACAGCCGCGCGTACCTTTACCGTGCAGGCAAACTCTATCAGTTGACGAAAGATCATTCAGGGCTCGATGAGCTCATTAAAATGGGCCTTCCGATGGAAGCCGCGCTCAAAAATCCGATGGCCCGCAGCCTGACCCGCGCTTTCGGAAACGCGCGATACACGCATCCTGATTTGCTCAAGATCGAATTCCAGCCGAACGATCTGCTTTTTTTGTGTACCGACGGCGTCTACACCGCGCTTCAGGGCCCGTCGATGCAACAGTTCGTGCAGGCCATGGCCCAGGATCAGGATTTGAAACCGCTTCTTGCCCAATGCGCCCAGAAAAGCGGCGATGATTCATCGATCGTGCAGATTCATTTTCCGGTGCAGATGCTCCACGCGTCGCCGTTGCAGGCGTCCGATCGAATCAAACTCATTCAACAGACGCCGCTCAGCCGGCATATGGATTACATCCAGCGTTCGCACATCGCGGCGATTTGCGAAATTGAAGAGTATAAAGCAGGCTCGATCGTCGTGCAGGAAGGCACCGAGGGCGAGTGCATGTACATCGTGGCGAAGGGAACGCTCGAAATCTTGCTCAAGGGCCAGCACCTGACCTACAAAAAGCCCGGCGAGTTCATGGGCGAGGTCGCGCTCGTTCAGCAGTCGAAACGAACGGCGACGGCCGTGGCGAAGGAAGACACGATTCTGCTCTCGCTGAAAAAGCAGGATTTGGACGAGGTTTTTCAGAAAGACCCCGAGATGGAGAAGTTCTTTTACAAGGCCATGCTCCAGATGATCCTCGACCGGATGGTCCAACAAGGCCAGGAAATCGCCCAGCTCAAGGGCGTGTGACGGTTTTCACGAATCACTTTGGTGAGCCGGTCTTTAAAAGGAAGCCGCTCCACGGGCATCCTGATCAATTTTCGGTGAATCCATTTTCAACTTTGCCATTTTATTCGCCTTTCCTCAGGGACGGCGTCCTGCCTTGTCTTTCGATCGCCGTCCGGCTTCAGAACCCTGAGGAAAGGCGAATAAAATGACAAAGTTGAAACGAGATCACCGGAAAATACGATACTGAGTGTGTTCGGCCTTTCAAGAGGAAGCCGCGACTTCCCAATAGCGGATGCGTCCATTGGTTAAGGGCAGGATGCCCGTGGAGCGGCTTCCTCTTGAAAGGCCGTCCGCACTGAGTCTCTCTTTTGAAACCGATATCGAATCAAGTGGAATGTCCGAGGTACTGCTCCTCGGTGAATTCGTCGACGAGGATGATCTTCTCGTGAACCGCATCCCATTGCTTCAGTAAATCGGCCTCTTCGGCGGTGAGCGTGCCTTTTTTCAGCAGATCGGGCATGGCTGTCTTCAGCGGAACGCGCTTTTTGCCCATGGCCCGCAAGGCGTGATGCGCTTTTTTCTGAATCGGCGCCACCTTCCGGAACAAATCGGCGGCCTGACGAAGTTGGTAGGCGTGATCGTTCGGGTCCTGCGGAACGAAAATGCCTTCGGCATGACGGTCGAGGATCTCGGGTTGGGTCAGCGCGATCTTCGCCAATTCCGACACCCAGCGATCACGGATCGGCCGCGCAAACGGGTTGAGCTTCGCCCATTGGTAAAGCGGGAGTTTTAAATTCAGAAAGGTCTGTTCGAACGCGATCTGAACCTCGCCAAACACGTACTCCAGCACGTAACGCACGACCGGCCAGTCTTCGGCGCGTTTTCCGTCGGCCTCATAGCGGCGCAAAACCGCGCAGGCCAGATAAAGATAGCTCATGATGTCGGCTAAGCGGCCCGTCAGGCTTTCTTTGAACTTCAGTTTTCCGCCCTGAGTGCCCATCGCAAAATCGGTGAGTAACGCAAACGAAGCCGATGCCCACGAGATCCGGCGAAGGTACTTCGCCTCTTTTGAAAAACGGAACGGATGAGCGAGCCACCCTCGGGTGAGCGAGAGCAACACCGAACGAAAAAGGTTGTTCACTCCATGGCCGATCAGACCGAAGAAGGCGCGATCGAATTTCGCGACGTCGTTTTTCTCGATGCCGTCGATCATCGGAAACGCATGGGGATGCCCGCGAAAAACGCCTTGTCCGAAGATCATCAGCGAGCGGGTCAGGATGTTCGCGCCCTCGACCGTAATCCCGATCGGGGCTGCGATGTAATAATGCGCGACCTTGTTTCGGGGCCCGAGCGAAATTCCCGCGCCGCCCAGGATGTCCATCGCGTCGTTCACCATCTTTCGCGAATGTTCGGTGCTGTAATACTTCGACATCGCCGTGACGATCGCGGGCTTGATCCCTTGGTTGAGCGCGCTCGACGTATAAAGACGAAGCGCTTCCAGAAGGTAATGAAAGCCCACCACGCGGGCGAGCGGGGCCTGGACGCCTTCAAACTGCCCGACCGAAACGCCGAACTGCTGGCGAACCAAGGCATGGGCCGCGACAAAGGTGGTGATCGAGCCTGCGCCGCCCGAGACTTGGGCGGGAAAGGAGATCCCGCGACCGGCACCGAGCGATTCCATCAGCATCTGCCAGCCCTGACCCGCGCGTTCGATGCCGCCGATAACGTTCGAGGCGGGGATGATCACGTTTTCTCCGTGCATCGGGCAGTTGTAAAAAGGGACTCCAAGCGGATCGTGACGATGTTCGAGGATGACCCCCGGGGTTTTGGCGGGGATCAGCGCGCAGGTAATGCCCAAATCAGTGCCTTTTCCGAGCAGGTTCTCGGGATCGTGCAGCCGAAAGGCAAGCCCGATCAGGGTCGAAATCTTGGCCAGCGTGATGTAGCGTTTGTTCCAGTTCAGACGAATCATCAGCTCGCCGTCTTGTTTGAAAAGCTCGCCGTGCGAGTGGACTGCCCCCGCGTCGCTGCCCGCTAGGGGTTCGGTCAGCCCGAAGCAGGGGATTTCCGTGCCGTCGGCCAAGCTCGGTAAAATCCGTTTTTTCTGTTCGTCCGTCCCGTAGTGCATGAGCAGTTCGGCGGGCCCGAGCGAGTTCGGGACCATGACGTAAATCGCGACGGCCAGGCTGCGCGACGCGATTTTGCGGACGACTTCGCTATGGCCGTGGGGCGAAAACCCGAGACCGCCGTATTCCTTCGGAATGATCATGCCCAGGAATTTTTCTTTGCGGATGTAAGTCCAGACGTCTTCCTGCAGGATGCGGGTCTTCCAGTGCTTCCAGTCGTCGATCATCCGGCACAGGGTTTCGACCTGTTGATCGACGAAGGCCTGCTCTTCGGGAGTGAGCTTCGGAACAGGTTGATTGAGGATCAGCTTCAGGTCGGGCGTTCCTTTGAAGAATTCTTTTTCGATCCAGGCCGATCCGGCTTCGATCGCGGTCCGTTCGGTGTCGGAAATGGAGGGCGCGATTTTGAGCGCTTTCATCAGGCCCATCAGCGGGCGGCTCAGCAGCGTTCGCCGGATCGCGGGAACCGAACCCAGAATCGTGATCGCGAGGATGATTCCCTGAACGAGCGGAGAAGCGTGATGCAGAAAACTGAATGCCCAACCCGCGAGACCCCAAAGCCAGAAGGGGGCGTGAAAGAATCCGAAAATCAAAATGGCCAAGATAGCGGCCAGGGTGAGCGACGTCATGGGGTATCCTCCCGTTCTGATGAACGTTTGGGTTAGGATATCACTCCGGGACGGACGTTAAAAGGTAATGCTCAGGTGCAGTTGGACATGACCGATGATTTTCGTGCGAGGCACTGCGGCGGGGATGTAGGAGAGTGCCGGTCCCGCGGTGATTCCGGCGTCCAATCGGGCAAGTTTCCGCCCTTTTCGATGGACAAAAACCCCGGCGGCGCCGGGTTGCGCGAGCAGCGAGGTCGGGTCGATGATTTTTCTCGTGTACAAACTGAAGTACTGAAAATTTTGTTGGAGCGTCGGCTCTGCGGTCCAACGTTTTCCGATGCGCCATGTGTGAAGCGCGGTGTTCACCCCGAGATCGATCGAGGTCAGGTTGATTCCTCGTTCGTAAGTGACCGAGCCGATGACGACGTTTCGTTGGCTAAGCCGGATCGCGCCCCAATACCAGATGTTTTGGAAAGTATAAATTTGGCCTTTGAGGAACGAATCCGGATCGATGATTTGAACGATGGAGAAGGCTCCCTGCTTTTGTTGGGTGACCTTCAATTCCGATAAATTTTGCGCTTGAGCAACCCCGGGCAAAGCCATGATTCCTACCCAGATTGCGATGAAAAAAAACTTCACCCGACTCTCTCCCATTCGATGGGTGATCAGTATCGAAATTGACGCGATGTGTCTAGTTTTATTTATCGGGTTTCGGATTGACGCCGAAAATACCTTACGCTAGATTGAGGTTTCCCTCGTTGTTTCATTGTCTTAAATGCGGTCGTGGTGGAATGGTAGACACGCACGTTTGAGGGGCGTGTGCCGAAAGGCGTGGAAGTTCAAGTCTTCTCGGCCGCACCATCGTTTTTTAAATCACTCTTAATCGTATTGCCCGTTTCCACGCGAAAGGCTGAATTTGCCCGAGCCCAGGAACAGCACGGCCAATGCCCCAAGCAAATAAAGCAGCGGCAATTCCGGCTGAAGTTCTCCGCGTTCTCCCACCTGAAACAAAACGCTGGAGTGGACGAGAAAGATCGCGACCAAGAAATTGAATACGACGAACAGCGCTCCCAATCGGGCTTTGTAGCCGATTAAAATCAGAATCGGAGCGACGATCTCGCCGACGAAAACACCGTAAGAAATAAAACCGGGAAGCCCATGGGCATGAAGCATGTCTTGAACGAAGCCGATTCCGAACCGCAATTTGGCGATTCCGTGAAACACCAGCATTCCGCCGACCAGCAGTCTCAGACTCAATTTCCCCAACGATTCGTGATTGAGCATTATTCGAACTCCATTCTCAGGCCGAAGAGCCAGTAATTTCCGCTTAACGAAAAAAGGCTATTATTGATGTTGGACGATCGCAACTCAAGAGTGAAGTAGCTTCGCACCATCCCCAGGCTTTGATAGGCGTCCCGAGCCGTCACCGAATCGATGATCCCGAGGTTGATCATGATCCCCGCGCTCACGCCGAAATCGTAGCCCGTCAACTGGTCGTTGCCGACGTCGCTTTCTTTGATCCGGTAATACTCCCACTCGAGCGCCACCGTCGGAACGACCCATTGGTCGGTCATGAAATAAAGCTGATAGCGCAACTCGGCCCCGGCGATTGCGTTTTCATAAGTCGGATAGGGGATCCCCGTCTCGGGCGCGTACAGCGGAAAACTGCCGAAATGCGGGCCGATCGAAAAAATACCGATGTTTTGAAAGGGGAACAGGTACTCGCCGTAGACCTGAAACGTGGTTCCGAGCGCGCCCGAAACCGGAAATTGATGAAAAGCGGCCCGGAACCCCAAGGCCCATTCGGGTTTGATGCTTTGAAAATAGGGATGGTTGGGATCGTAGTTCGGATCGTCCAAAATCGAGGCGCCGGGATCTTTTTCGGCTGCCCGGACGTTCTTCGCGGAAACGAGCGAAACGCCGCAAAAAGCGATCAAAAACGCAAGAAAAAACGATGAATTTTTCCGCACGGAACCAGTGTCTCAATACTCGAGGGGGCTGTCAATTGGGGTATTGCAATCCTCTATTAATTTCGGCAGGATAATCACGGTATGGAAACTGTAGAATACAAAAACGTCGGTCGCAACGAACCTTGTCCGTGCGGCAGCGGTAAGAAATTCAAGAAATGCCACGGTGAAAATGCTCCTTGGCAGGGAAACGCGAAAGCCGGAACGTCCGCCGAATCGGACGATTCCTCGACCGAAAGTGGCTCTGAAAATGCCGCTTCGAGTGGCGCGCCTCAATTCGATCCTTCTAAAATGGATCTGAACTGGCTTGCGCAATTCAGCTCGGCGATGCAGCGGCTTCCGAAAGGACAAATGCAGCAGCTTCAGGCGTTGATGCAAAAAGCGATGGCGGGCAAGAACGTCACTCGCGAACTGGAAGAGCTGCAACGGAAGCTTCCGCCTTCCTTCCAAGAACTTCTGCAGAATTCTCCGCAACTCGATCAACAGCTCGATCAGGCACAAGGCTCGTCCGGCGCTTCGGCGCCGTTGACGGACGAACAAAAGCAGAAACTTCAGGAAATTCAGAAGAACAACGAAAAGACCGGACTTTCCCGGCTTTGGAACAAGTTCCGCCGATAAAGAGAACGTAACCCTCCCTACGCTGCCTATGATATTTGAAAATTGGATCCTTCGCTCCGAACCTTCTTTAAAACCCGCTTCGATTCAGGCGGTCCTCGAACTCAAAGCCGAGGGCGCGACCGTTCCCTTCATCGCCCGCTACCGGAAGGAGAAAACCGGAAATTTGGACGAGGTTCAGATCCAGAAGATCATGGACCTGAAGGAAGACTGGGACGAGATCCTGAACCGCCAGAAGTACATTCTGGGCGAAATCGAAAAGCAGGGAAAGCTCACTGACGAGCTCAAGACCAAACTGCAAACGACCTTCGACAAGAACCTGCTCGAAGATCTTTACCTCCCGTACAAACAGAAGCGAAAAAGCAAGGCCACGTTAGCCAAAGAGGCTGGGCTGGAACCGCTTTCGCAATGGATCTGGGACGTCGCCCACGGCGAAGTGACGCCGGAGGCGGGCCAGACGCTCGAACTCTGGGCGTTCACCTTCAAAAACGAAGAAAAAGGCTTTAAAGACGCCGAAGCGGCCGTTGCGGGCGCGACCGACATCCTGATCGAGCGAGTGAGCGAAAATCTGGAACTCCGGCAATTCGTGCGCGATACCTACCTGAAGCGCGGTTTCGTCAAAACCCTCAAGGCGGATAAATCGAAGCCCAATTCGAAATACCAGAATTACTTCGATTACGAAGAGAAGATCACCTCGCTGCTCGAACCCCGCAGCTCGCATCGCTATTTGGCGCTTCGCCGGGGATGGATCGAAGAAGAGCTTTCGATCTCGTTCGGCGGCTCGAAGGGCGATCCGGTTTTCGAGGCCGATCTGCTTCAGCACTTTTATCAGGCAGCCGCTGCCGACCGCGAGACGATGGTGAAGGCTGTCGTCGAGAAAGCGGCGCGGATTGCGCTGAAGGCGCACGTCATTCCCAGCATCGAAAACGAGTACCACAAACAGCTCAAAGACGTGGCCGACCAGATGGCGATTCAGGTGTTTTCAGAGAACGTCCGAAAAATCCTGCTTGCGCCTCCTTACGGCCCGAAATCGGTCTTAGGGGTCGACCCGGGCATCCGGACGGGGTGCAAGCTCGCGGTCATCGACGGCTCAGGCAAGTTTTTGGCCGATTCGGTGATGAAACTTCAAAGCGAATCCGAAAAAGAGCAGGGCAAACTTTTCTTGAAAGCGCTTGCCGAAAGCGGACAAGTGTCGGCGATCGTGGTCGGGAACGGGACCGCCGGACGCGAAACCGAGACCTTCATTCGACAGACCTTAAAGGAAAACCAACTTTCGCTCCCGGTGATCATGGTCAGCGAGGCCGGAGCTTCCGTTTACAGCGCCAGCGCCGTCGCCCGTGAAGAGTTTCCGAATCTGGACGTGACCGTCCGCGGAGCGATTTCGATCGCCCGTCGGTTTCAGGACCCGCTGGCGGAATTAGTGAAGATCGATCCGAAAAGCATCGGCGTCGGCCAGTACCAGCACAACGTCTCGCAAACGGGTTTGAAGCGCGCGCTCGATTACGTGGTCGATTCGTGCGTGAACGCCGTCGGGGTGAACGTCAATACGGGGTCGGCCTACCTGCTGGCCCACGTATCGGGTATCGGCGACGGCCTGGCCAAGGCGATCGTCGAACATCGTCAGCAAAACGGGCTTTTCAAAAGCCGCGACGAGCTGATGAACGTTTCCCGCTTCAGCAAAAAGACCTTTGAACAGGCCGCCGGATTCTTGCGAATCCCTGAAAGCGCCAATCCCCTCGACAATACCGGGGTCCACCCCGAGAAGTACGCCGATCTCGAAGCGATTGCGAAGTCGCAAGGGAAAACGATTACCGACCTCGTCGGTTCGGGCGCGAAGCAGCTGTTGAAAGTCGCCGAAGCCAAAGAAAAGCTGGGTGAGTTCACGGTCAAAGACATCGTGACCGAGCTCGAAAAGCCGGGCCGCGATCCGCGTGACGTGTTCGTCCCGGTTCAGTTCCGCGACGACCTCAGCGAGCTGAAAGACGTGCAAGCGGGCATGATCTGCCCCGGCGTGGTGACGAACGTAACGAATTTCGGGGCCTTCGTCGACATCGGCGTCCATCAGGACGGGCTCGTCCACATTTCGCAGTTGACCAACAAGTTCGTGACCGACCCGAGCCAGGTCGTCAGCCCCGGCGACAAGGTGACCGTGAAGGTATTGGAGGTCAACCTCGAAAAATCGCAAATGGCGCTGACCATGAAGGTCGCGGAAGCGGGTTCGCCGAAAACGCGTGCGTCCGCCGAGGCGAACGAGCCTAAGAAACTGATCGTCAGTTACTCGCAGGACGAAGCGAAGAAGTTTCGGGAACCCCGTCCGAAGCCGAGCGGTGGGCCCACGTTTTCCCCGCCGTCGAAGTCGGCGGCCAAGCCTTCCGGATTCGGAGGGCGTTCGGGCGAGAAAAAACCGGCCCAGGCATTTAACAATCCGTTCGCCGGCCTGGCCTCGTTAAAGGATACTTTGAAAAAATAAAATAAAGGAGGATGTATGATCGCCATCAGTCCACAGCAACATCCGCTTCCGCATGAAGCCCAACAGATCCGTGAAAAAATCCTGGAGCGTTTGTCTCAATGTCAGGCGGCCGGAAATCCGGTTTCGTTACGCCATTTGGCCCGGCAGATCGGAATCAACCCCGGTTCGCTTTCATATTATCTAAAAGGGGAGCGCTCTCTGCATTTGCAAATGCTGCTTCAGTTGATGGAGACCCTGGGCTTCACCCCCGACGAAATGCTGCATTTAACGCTGGTCAGCCGTGGCGCTTACCTCGCGGATTTGATTCTCTCGAATACCCAGCATCCCGAGGTATTGCCGGAAATCGCGACTCAGGTCACGGATTTTCAAACCCAACTTTCCGGGCTGTTGACGCGGATTCCGCTCACGGATGCCTGCCGGATGGCACTTCGGATCCTGCCGGTGACTGCCGTTCACTAACGGCCTTTCATGAATGCGTTTATTCGGCATTAACGTTTCAAATACGAGCATTTCGCATAAATGACGTGCTGGTGGCGGGCTTCTTCGAAGCCAAGCTTCCGGGTCGCGTTCAGTTGGGCTTCTTCCATGCCCTCGTCGTGAAACTCGAAGATTTCGCCGCAATCCATACAGACGATGTGGTCGTGGTGTTCGTCGTCGTGGGCTTCGTACAGGGTTACACCGGTATGGCTTTGAAGCGTTTCATTCAGGATCCCGGCCTCGCAAAGGGTCTTCACACTTCGATAGACGGTGGCCGGGCTGATTTCGGGGTATTTTTGCTGCACGTCCCGGATCAGGCTTTGAATTTCGAAGTGAGTTTTTCGAGAAATAGCGATTTCCGCCACCTTTTCGCGTTGGGAAGTGGCACGAAGCCCCCGCGCTTTCAAAAACCGATTCAAGGTTTGCTTCCATTTTTGCTGGTTTTTCGAGGCAGAAGCGTGTGCCGAGTGGAGTTGGGTCGTCGGTCGTTTGCGTCCGCAGGGGAGTGGTTGCATGATTCTACTCTCGGCCGTTTGCGGATTTTCGTCAATCGTCAAAAAACAGTTGTAAAACCCTGAAAAAGCTCTACTCTGAATGGTATTGGAGGACCTCAACAATGAAAAAAAACAAAAAAGCAAAAACTGCTTCGAAATCGTCTGCTAAAAAAACCGCTAAAAAAAGCGGTAAATTCTCTGTCGTGAACGAACTTCACGAAGCCATCCTGACCATCGCGACCGCAGGCAAAGCCGGCGTGAAAATCAAACGCTCGGAACTGAAAAACGTTCTCGAAAATACTTTCATGCAAGGTGCTAAAAAAGCCGCTTCGGGCGAACGCGTTCGTTTCCCGATCATCGGAGTGCTGGCTCGTCGTGATGTGAAAGCCCGCAAAGCAGGCAAAGGCGTGAACCCTTTCACTGGCGAAGAAATCGCGATCAAAGCCCGCCCGGAATCGAAAAAACCGCGCTGGTCTTTCCCGAAAGCCACCAAAGAAATTTTCGCTGACAAGAAAAACTGGTAGTTTTTTCGAGTGAAGCGCGAGAGCGCTGAACCCAGTTCAATTGAAAGCCCTGAAGGAGCTCACTCTTTCAGGGCTTTTTTTATTACCCAACACCATCCCTTGATCGATTTCGCACTCATGCGTTCACGGTCATCCGTGAAATAAGCCGCCCTGAAAATCAAAAAAGAAAATGCGACTTCCGGCAGCCGGAAGCGGCAAGCCGTAAAGGGCAGGAGCCCGTGGAGTATTTTCTTTTTTGATTTTCAGATCCTTGTTTCACCGAGAATTGCGGATTTCATGGGTAAGCACATTCATCGTCCCCCGGACGACCCCGCCATTCTTCCTCCACTCACTCCCGTGAATCGCAGTCGAGAAGGGCGATAACCGCAAATACGATACGTCCGGCGCAGAAGCTTTAAACCCTGGGGTCTGCTGTTGGAATTTTTGCATGGACTTGGCCTCTAAGAGCGCGAGCTTGGCCTGAGCGTTCCGTCGACGTCGCTCGAAGCGAAGTAAAATTTGTTGATCGAGCGGAGCCTCAAGATCGGCCCACGAGGGGGCGCTCGTCGGCTGGTTTAAAATCGCGTTTCGCTCGGCCATGCCGTCGATCGCAAAGGTCTGGGTGTGCTCTGCCGCGAAACGGATGCGCTTCAAGTGCCGCTCCATCCAGGGTTCCATCGGTTCGTTCAGAAACAAATTCCGCACGACGGCTTCGATTTCGTCGGTCGTCAGCGTATCGAAGTCCCGTAGGTAAAAATTCATGAGGCGCATGAGTTCATGAACCATCAGGCCGCACTGATGGGCAGGGTTCATGCGCTCGAAGAGGCGTTGGTTCAGGATCAGAGTCTGATACTCGAAAACCGCGGTCGGCAACTGGCGATCTTCAGGCACTCGTTGCGACAGGGTGCTGCCCGGGATGGCCGAAAGCATGAGCAGCTGGTTGGGTTCGAAGTAAGCCTCGCTGAAGCCGATTTCGAGATTGGGAACGACTTGAAGCAGGCTTTGGAATGCGCGAAAATCCTCTTTCCGTTTTTGAATCATCGAAACGGCGCAGCTTAAGGCCGAATCGGGGCGGGAGAACGACGGAAACGCGGATCGGACGACGAACGACGATAAAGGTTCGGTTGCGAAATACCGCCGACGAACCTCGGCGCGCGATTGCAGGTGCGCGAGGTTGCCGTTAAAAAGATCGACGAGATAGGCCTGACCACTTTCGTCCACGACGGCATCGCCGCCGCCGGTCGACCCCGAGCCTTGCGCGTGGACATCGAGGCCGAACAGCGGGGTCGAAAGAAGACAAAAAGCAAAGAGGGCAAGGAGCTTCATGGTGCGAAGATTCTACCCTATTCCTGACTGAAATGGAACATTTTTATAGCGGGGGAGTGTATTAAATTCCGAACCAGTCCAGGTTCAGAACCACCGGAACTTCGGGCTTCGAGGTCGACAATATTTTTTCAATATTTTCAATGTATTGAAGCGTGAGTTCGCGGACGCGGTCGCGATCCTGAGCGGTCATGCCCAAAATCCCGCTGTAATGCAGGTCTTTCGCGGTTTGTTGACCCAGGCGCTGGATCGTCTGCATGCGGTAGTTGCTGTGGTGTTGGATCAGCGCCGGCGATCCGCTCGGCAGATGAATGCGCAGGCTTCCCATCCGATAGCCGTCCTGGTGCTTTTCGATGAAGCCGCGTTCGAGCAAAAAATCGAGGTAGCGTTTGGCTTCCGTTTTTTCGATTTTCAGGGTTTTGCAGATGGCGTCCAGATGATTGTATTGCGGAAGCGAACACAGGATGTGAATCATGCTGTAATACGCGTGCGAGTAATACGTCAGCTGGTCTTCGGGCGTGACAGTCAGACTGGGGCGGATGCGATTTTTGATTTTGCTTCGTTTTTTTCGGATTCGATCTTTTTGGGCCTCGTAATGGCGCTTGAGTTCGACGCTTCCGCTGCGTTCGGCTTGGATCATCAGCAAGAAAAACTCGGTTTCATCGGGGTTTAAGCGAAAAAACTGCGCGACCTTGACGGCCAGCTCGGGGCTCAGCTGGGCTTTATGCGTGAGGACCAGCGAAATGAATGAGTTTTGAACCCCGATAAAATCCGCGAGTTTCTTTCGGCTGCCGTGGCCGTAGGCTTCGCTCGAAAGCATGGCGACCAGGTAATCGGTATACCGAGTAAAATCGAAGACCTGGATCGTTTCTGGCCGGAGGCTTGGTTTCGCCATATTATATAATTTAGCATTTACTAAATTTATAGACAAACTATTTAATAAATAGCTAAGGTATTGAGTCGAAAATGGGGTTAGATTCCCATCCATGCAAGTCGTCGAACCGACGGAGTCTTAAAATTCACTCCTTGGGTTTGGGATCAGGATACGGCAGCTTGATGGCTGATCTCAGACCTTTGATTCCGTCGGTTCGAATGTTTTCCTTAATTGCATCATTCAGTTTACATAATAACCCTTATCAGACATTAACAATCTCCAAAACTCAGCCCGTGACCCAGGCCTCACTATTGCACTTTCCGGCGAATATGCGAATGGCCTTGCGGATCGGACTCGTTGCGCCCCTTTACGAAAGCGTCCCACCACGGTTTTACGGCGGCACGGAACGCGTCGTTTCGTATTTGGCCGAAGGGTTGAAGCGCGAAGGTCATTCGGTCACGCTGTACGCCAGCGGCGATTCGCAGACGCGGGCTCAGCTGGTGGAATGCTGTCCGCAAGCGCTCAGGCTCGACCCGAACGCGCGCGATCATCTGTCGCCGCATCTTCGCCAGATCGAAACCGTGGTCCGCGATCAGAAAAAATTCGATCTGATTCATTTTCACACCGATGCGTTTTTCTTCGCGGCCTTGCCTAGGCTGCACGTTCCGTCGCTGATCACGCTCCATGGGCGGCTCGATTTGACCGAGACCCGCTTGCTGATGAACGAATTCCCCGAGGCGAACCTGACCTCGATTTCGGACGCGCAACGCGAAGGTTTAAAAGGACTCAACTGGAAGGCCACCGTTCACCACGGCATGCCGCTGGACGAAATTCCCTTCCAAGAACACCCGGCCTTGGGCGAAAACGCCTACCTCGCCTTTCTTGGACGCATCTCGCCCGAAAAGCGGCCCGACCGCGCCATCGAGATTGCGAAAAAAGCCGGCATGAAACTCAAAATCGCGGCCAAGTTCGATCCGAACCATCCCGAGTACAACGAACGCGTTTCGCTGCTGATGAAACAGCCTCACGTCGAATTCGTGGGCGAAATCGCGGGCGCCGAAAAGGTCGAATTTCTGCGGAACGCGACGGCGCTTTTGTTTCCGATCGACTGGCCCGAGCCCTTCGGCCTAGTGATGATGGAGTCGCTCGCGGCCGGAACGCCCGTCATCGCTTATCCCTTCGGCTCCGTCCCTGAAATCATCCAGGACGGCGAAAACGGACGTTTGGTCGACAACGTTCACGACGCCGTGATCGCGGTCAAGCGCATCTCGGAAATTTCGCGAAGGCAGTGTCGTCTCGATTTCGAGCGCCGGTTTTCGCTCCAAGCGATGACCGGGAATTATCTTCAAGCTTACGGCGAAATTCTGACCGAATCGGACGAGGTCATGCGCCCGTTCCGGTCGTATGCGGGGGATCCTTGATGGATGGATCGGAACCTTTGAATCATCCCGGTCATTCGAACGCCTACATCGTCGCGGCGACGTCCGCCCTTCCGAAAACCCGCATCTTAAAGCACGAAAACACCTTCGCGATCTTCGACATCATGGGCGATCTGTATACGGCCGGGAACGACGAGCTCGGAATTTACTTTTCCGGCACCCGCTACCTCTCGCACTACACCTTTCGCGTGGGCACGCAAGAGCCGCTGCTCTTGAACTCGTACATCCGCAAAGATAATGGGTACCTGAATGTCGAACTCACGAACCCGGATATCGAAGCCCCCGATTATCCTCGAATCCAAAAAGGCACGATCTACATCTCGCGCAGCAAGTTTTTGACCGAACACGGCTGCCACGAGCAGATCAGTTTTCACAATTACACCGGCGAAAGCGTTTCCCTCCCCGTCTGCATGGAGTTCAACGCCGATTACCGCGATCTGTTCGAAATCCGGGGCATCCACCGGCTTCGGCGGGGGCATCGGTTACCGAGCCAGATCTCCGAAAAAGAGATCATCTTCGCCTATCGGGGCCTGGACGAAATCGCCCGTTATTCGGCCGTCGAATTCGAGCAAGCCCCCGACTTGCTGAACGAAAAAAAGGCGCTCTTTTACGTGAACGTCGAACCCCAGAAGGATGCGTTGATCGAGCTGAAGATCACGTTCAGCGAGCAAGAGCCCGCCCGCCGTTATCATTGCTTCGACAAGGGGCTTCAGCTCATCCAGGAAATGCACCGAAAAGAAAAAGCCCATTACTGCGACGTTCGTTCGTCCAGCGACGAATTCAACCAGTGGGTCGAACGCTCGCTCGACGACTTGGCCGCGATGAATACGATGACGTCGACCGGATATCGTTATCCGTACGCCGGCATTCCCTGGTACTGCACCGCCTTCGGCCGGGACGGCATCTGGACGGCGCTGCTCTGCCTTTGGGCCAACCCCTCGATGGCCAAAGAAGTGCTTTATTACCTGTCGAAAACGCAGGCCGAAGGGTTCATTCCCGAGTCCGACGCCGAGCCCGGAAAGATCGTGCACGAAGTCCGATCGGGCGAGATGGTGAACCTGAAGGAAGTCCCCTTCGGAAAATACTACGGAAGCGTCGACTCCACGCCCCTGTTCGTGATGCTGGCCGGAGAATACTTTGAACGCACGCTCGACCACGAGATGGTCCATGCGATCTGGCCCTCGCTGCTCAAGGCACTGGAATGGATCGACCGATACGGCGATTTAGACGGTGACGGTTTCGTCGAATATTCGACGAAGTCGGCGCGCGGCCTGAAAAACCAGGGCTGGAAGGATTCGCACGATTCGGTTTTTCATGCCGACGGCAGCGACCCCGAAGGGCCGATCGCCTTGTGCGAAGTCCAAGGCTATGTTTTTTCGGCCAAGCTTCATCTGGCCAATCTGGCCGAAGTCATGGGCGATCGCCCCTTGGCCGTCCGGTTGCGCGAACAGGCGATGGAATTACGAGACCGCTTCGATCAAGCCTTCTGGCTGGAAGACCTGGGCACCTTCGCCTTGGCCCTCGACGGCAAGAAAAAGCCTTGTCGCGTGAAGGCCTCGAATGCCGGGCATTTGCTTTACACCGGAATCCTGAAGCCCGAACGGGTCGAGCCCCTGATTAAAACCCTGATCGATCCGACCTCGTTTTCGGGCTGGGGGATCCGCACGGTGGCGACGACCGAAAAACGCTACAACCCCGTTTCTTACCACAACGGTTCGGTCTGGCCGCACGATACGGCCATTATCGGGATGGGCATGGCGAAATACGGTTACAAAGAAGAGGTCGAAAAACTGTTCGAGGGAATGCTGAATGCCAGCGTTTCGGTCGAACACCAGCGAATGCCTGAAGTGTTTTGCGGCTTCGTCGCGAACGAAGATCCGCCTGCCGTGTATCCCGTCGCGTGTTCGCCGCAGGCCTGGGCCTCGGCCACGGTCTATGGCCTCGTGAAGGCCTTGCTCGGAATCGAAATCAACGCCGCCCGCAATTGCGTTCAAATCTTTCAGCCGACGCTTCCCGAAAAATTAGGCGAGCTTTACCTGAACCGGATTCAACTCGGATCGGGCGAGCTGAGCCTGGCGATTAAGCGGCACTTCAACGACGTTTCGATCCGCCTGACCGAACGGAGCGGCGAGATTCGAATGATTGTCGAAAAGTAGCGGCAAATTTTTCGACACGACGACGATCCAGCGGCGCCCCCGCTCTGCCGCCCTTGCGAAGGTCCGAGCCCACGATGATTCGGATTTCTTTTGAAAACTGAGAAAGATTCTCGGCGCGGGCCCCGCTTCCGATATAGAGAGGAACCCCCATGTGATGGCAGGCCTGGAGCGCTTCCTTTAAATCATTCGGATCGGGCGAGCGTCCGGTGGTCGCGCCCGTGACGATGATGCCGTCGGCCCCTCCCCTCGCTGCGGTTTCTTCGATGGCGAGAGTCAGGCTTGCCGACGAAAGCGAGCGGGCGTGCTTGACATGGACGTCGGCCAAAATCCGGGCCGAAGTGCCCAAGCGGATTTTCTCGCGCACCAGCTCGGCGGCTTCGCCTTCGATCAGGCCCTGATCGGTGGCACTGACGCCCGAAAGGACGTTCACGCGAATGAACTCGGCACCGGTGACGGCCGCGATGGCCAATGCGGAACGTCCGTCGTTGCGGAGCACGTTGATCCCGAGCTTCACTCCCAAGCGCTCGGCCCGAATGGCGGACGCGATCACGGCCATGGCCGCAACCGTTTCAGGGCCGACCTGGGTTTTGTAAAAAGGAGCATCGCCGAAGTTTTCGATGATGATGCCGTCATAACCGGCACGGGCCAGAATCTTGGCCTCTTGAACGGCCCAATCGCAAGCTTTGTTGAGCGCTTCGGAAGGAGGAATGCCCGCCGCCTCGGGGGCGCCTGGCAACGCAGGAAGGTGAATGACGCCGATCAAAGAAGGAAGCCCGTCTGATTTCATGGCCCCATCCATCTCATAAAACCGGATAAAAAAACAGCCCCGATGACGATCGCGTCACCGGGGCTGTCGTGAAAGTCAAACGTTCGAATTATTGCAATTCGACTTGAAAGCGCGTTCCCGGCAGGGTCAGGCTTTTCGGCAGGCTTTGCACGCTTTCGAAGGTCATCGAGCTTGTTCCTTTGGTGAAGTCGGCCTTGCGGGCGTCTTGGTTCAGGAACATGAAGTCCACGCCCTGAATCAGGCCCGATTTGGCTTTTCCGCCTTCGGCCACGGCGACGCGAATATCGCCTTTTTGCATTTGGCTGCGGTCGCGACGCTCGACCGGATAGGTCTCGTTGTCGTGATTCAGCTGGGCGTCGTTCTGGTAATCCCAGAAGCCCATGCCTTCCGGCATCGACCAGTCACCCAGTCCGTACATCAGCGAGCTTTCCACGCGAGCGTCCGGGCTGTCGAACAGCAATGCGGCCACGCCTTGGGTGAATTTATCGCCGCGCTTGCCTAAGCCGACGATGCACGACAAGAAGTGAACTTGCGCGTCCTTCTCAAAAACGGTCTTGATCGCCGGGACCTTGCCCACGATCTCTTTGAATTCCGGCAATCCGGTCACGCACGAATAATGTCCGCCCGTGATGTTGGCCAGCGCGCGATATTGCATGATCTCGAATTTCGAGACTTGCGAATAGTACTGGCTGTAGTTGTCTTGGTCCGGCGCCGAAGCGGCGTCGCGCCAGTCGGCGCATTCGTAAGAATCGCGTTGGGCGGGGCTTTTCGGAAACCACATTCCGCCAGGCATGCCGTGAGCGTTCACGTTCAGGACCGAAATTTTTTGGCCTTTTTCTTGGCTGACTTTGACCATCGTTTCGAACAGCTCTTGCAGGCTCGAATAGAAGATCGTGACCGAGCCGTTGTTGGCGTTGTCTATGACGATCGGAGTTTGGCTGACGTCGCCTTGACCGATGACGAACACCTTCCAGGCGTTGTCGTCCGCATAGGTGTGGTATTGGTTATCGAGGCGGTGGAATTTTCCGATACCGACCTCGGCTGCGTTGATGACGAGACCCGCTTGGGCCTGGCTGACCGTACCGACGGCCGCGAAGGCCAATGCGATCATGACAAAAATTGATTTTTTCATTGTTGTTTCTCCCCCTTTTGAGCCACGCTAAAACCAAAGAGGAAGAATTGCAATGGGCTTTCGAGAGCCGATGGATTTAAACGAAATTCAATACTTTACGTGGGTTGCGCAGACCGGAAGTTTCAGCGCCGCCGCGAAACAGGCAGGGATTCCGAAATCGACCTTAAGCCGCAAAGTTTCGAATCTCGAAAAGCGATTGGGAGTCACCCTGCTTCGGCGCACCACCCGCCAGGTCAAGCTGACGGATGCAGGGGCGGCCTACCTTCAACGGAGCGCTCAGGCATTGGCCGATCTGGCCACGGCCGAGAGTGCCGCAACCGAAACTCAACAGACACCGAGCGGCAAGCTTCGGATCGCGGCCCCGGTCGAAATCGGTTCGTTTTTCCTGGCCTCGGTCGCCACCGAATTCACGCGGCATTATCCGGCGATCGAACTCGAGTTTCTGCTCGACGACGAGATCGTCGATCTTTTAGAGCAAAAAATCGACATCGCCGTCCGCGCGGGGGCCCTCCCCGATTCGAACCTGATCGCGCAAAAGCTCGGGGTCTCCGAGATGCAGCTTTTCGCCTCGCCGGCGTATCTGAAAAAATTCGGCGAACCGAAACAGCCGAAGGATCTCGAAAAGCATTGCTGCCTGGTTTTTCCGAATTTCACGCATTCCGGCGCGTGGGAGTTCCGCTCGGGCGGCAATGCTCGCCAAAAAGTCGTTCCCATGCGCAAGGTCTTGGCGAATCAATTAAGTATGATTCGAACCTTGGCCATCAGTGGCGCGGGCATTGCGCTTTTGCCGGTTTTTGTCGGTGTCGAAGAGGTGCAAAAGCAAAATCTGGCCCGGGTGCTGCCCGGCTGGGCCAGCGATCGCGAACCGATGCACGCGGTGTATGCGCATCAGGATTTTATTCCCGTCCGCACACGTTTGTTTCTCGATTTTTTGAAAAAGGCGTTCGGGAATTGCCCGACCTGAAAGGCTAACCGTCCTCGAACGGAAGGTCCGGCAAGTTCAGAATCTGCTTCATCAGCACGCGAATACAATCGCGAATCCAAATCTTGTCGTCTTCCGAGATCGCCAGAATTCGCATGCCCACCTGGTTGCCCGGATAAGACGAAACCACGGTCAGGCCAACCGGCATCTCGCGGTTGAGCACCCGGAGGGTCGCTTGTTTGAGGCGAGCGCCCGGTTCGAGGTACGGGCCGTCTTGCGCCTCCATCTTCACGCGAATGCCTTCGCGGCTGAGGTCTTTGAGCTTGCGGATTTGAAGTCCGTTTGCGGTCTGAAAACGCAATTCGGCCGGAAAGTTTTCGTTGAACGGAATGCGAATGAACTTGCGTCGATGCGTTTTCAAAAACCGGTTCGGAAAACGAACGAGGAAGGTTTTTTGCTTGGCCCCGTGGACGACCTCGATCCGGGTCGCGATGAAGATCAGCTTGAATTGAAGCAGCACCGCCGTAATGAAGCACTCAGTGCGCGGATAATGCTCGACGTAATCGAGGATGCGCTTGACGTTCGGGCTTAAAGGCTCGTCCAGCCGGGCAAAGATGCCTTCTTCGCGCTTTTCGGATGCGAAAAACTGGAATTTGATCTCGCGCGATTCTTTCGCGAAAAGGATCGTCCCCTTCGGCTTCAGGTGCTGGAATTCGTAATGAGCGAGGTTCAGCTGGTATTCGTCGCTGACCTCTTCCACTCCTTCAGGAATCGGGAACGTCGGTTTCGTCATTTTTGTCGAGTCTCTAAATAACGGGTTACGAGCGAGTTGAACGATTCGGCCAGCTCCGGGAAAAAATCGCCTTTCCGAAACTGAACGGGATGCAGTTCAACCGGGTTCGAATCCCGCATGCGGTTGAATTCTTTTTGAAGACGATGAATGGGGCCTGCGACCTTGTGAGAGATCACCAATCCGCCCGCAATCAAAATGATGCCGACCAAAACCGCGATCGCGGCGATGACTCGCAGAAACGTCGTCTCTTGCATTTGAATGAATTGAAAATAAATGTGGTCGGCCGGAAGCCCCGCCTCGGTACCGATCCGCACGAATTCATGGAAGCCGAAGCTGAAAAGCCCGTAAACCGAGAGCAAGATCAGCGTTGCCACGAAGGCCGCATAACCGATCAGGGTCCATTGAAATTTGGGATTAATCAGGAGCGAACTCTTCTGGCGACTCTGTTTAGGTTCCATAGTCTCATGATCTCTGCCAAATGACTGGTTTTCAACGAAAATTTGCTGAAAAGCGGACGCTTTTAGGTTAGCTTGGGGAAGATGTTCCAAGAACTCTTTCCCGGCGCTTATGTGGTTTTTGACGGCGGTGTGGCCACCGAGCTGTATGAGCGGGGGTTTTACATCAACCGCCCTTTCGAAGAACTGAACCTGACCCATCCCCGGGACGTGGCCGGCGTTCATGAAGCCTATGCCCAGGCGGGGGCGAAGGTCGTGACGACCAACAGTTTTTCGCTCACGACCCCTCAACTTGAAAAATTCGACATCCAACACCGCCAGGGAGAGCTGCTTCAGGCTGCGATCCGCATCGCTCACGAAGCCGTGCACCCCCGAGGGGTGAAGGTCGCCCTGTCGCTCGGGCCCATGGGGGCCCTGATCGAACCCTTGGGTCGGACCTCGCGCGAAGAGGTACGGCAGGAATACGAAAAGCTGAGCCGTTATGCCCAGGCGACTCCCCTGTTCGACCTCTACGTGCTTGAAACCTTCTATAACCTCGACGAGCTGGAATGTGCGATCGACGGCATTCGCCGGGTCGACTCGCAGCGCCCGATTCTGGCCTCGATTACGAGCCGCAGTTCAGAAACGGCGTTCATTCAAAGCTATGCCGAGCGCATCGGCTCGCGGACCGACGTCGATGCCTTGGGCATGAACTGTTCGGAAGGGCCGCACGATTTGTTGCAGTCGCTGAAGGTCTTAAAGCCCTTGGTTCAAAAACCGATCATCATTCAGCCGAATGCCGGGATTCCTCGGAACATCAACGGTCGGTATTTCTACATGACATCGCCGGATTACCTGGCCAAGTTCGCCAAACGCTTTATCGAATCGGGCGCCGTCGGCGTGGGCGGTTGCTGCGGGACGGGCCCCGACCACATTCGCGCCATCGCCCAATCGGTGCGGATGATGGAATGCAAGTCCGAGACGAAGGTTGCCGAGGTGAAAAGCCAGGCGGACGAAGTGACTGATTTGATCGAGCGTGAAGTTGGACTGGGGCTGGGACGTCGCCCCCTAGAGGCCCGGAAGTTCTCGCGCGTGGGTGAAAAGCTACGCACCGGCAAAAAAGTGATCACGATCGAACTCACCTCGCCTCGCGGGACGGATTTAAGTCAGTTCCTGGCCTCGCTCGAACAGGTTCAAAAGGCAGGAGTCGATTTCATCAACGTACCGGATGGAGCCCGGGCCAGCACGCGTGCAAGCTCGTTGCATCTGGCTTCCTACATCAATTCTCGCCCTGAGTTGGGGGTGACCGTCATTCCCCATCTGACGACTCGCGATCGTAATTTGATTGCACTTCAGGCCGATCTATTGGGTGCGTCCGTGAATCAGGTGCATGACTTGCTCGTCATTACCGGCGATCCGCCGAAGCTCGGTAACTCTCGGGATGCCACGGCGGTATACGACATCGATTCGATCGGGCTTGCCTATCTCGTTGATCGGCTGAACCAGGGGCTCACCCCTTCGGGCGATGCACTGGGCTCGCAAACCCACTTCGGCATCGGGGTGGCGAGCAATCCCACGGCGATCAATTTAGAGCTCGAACTCAATCGTTGGAATTACAAAGTCGAATCGGGCGCTGATTTCGCGATTACGCAGCCCATTTACGAAGCCGAAACTTTTTACCGTTGGAAAGAAAAGATCGCTCCCCGGTACCGCCCTCACATCGTGGGGATCTGGCCCTTTCTCAGTTACAAAAACGCCGAGTTCATGGCGCACGAGGTGCCAGGCGTGCACGTTCCCAAGTGGGCACTCGAACGAATGGCGCAGACGCAGAACGATCCGAAGGCCGCTGTTCGTACTGGGATCGAAATCGCGGCCAAGATCATGAACGACCTTTGGGATTCGTGCGAAGGCTTCGCCATCAGTGCGCCATTAGGTAAGGTCGAGGTCGCGCTCGAACTGCTGAAAGAAGTGCGAAAGGCAGGGCACTCGTGAGCGCGTTTGAAGCTCTTCTCAAAAAGCGCATTCTCGTCATCGATGGCGCCATGGGCTCGATGATCCAGCAGTACCGTTTGACCGAGGCCGATTATCGCGGCGAGCGCTTCAAGGATTACGCGCGCGATCTGAAGGGCAACAACGATTTACTGGTCTTGACGAAGCCTTCAGTCATCAAAGAAATCCATAAGGCGTATCTGAATGCGGGCGCCGATCTGATCGAAACCGATACGTTCGGAACGACCCGCATCGCGCAGGCCGATTACGGGCTGGAGGCTTACGTTCACGAGATGAACGTGGCGGCGGCGAAGCTTGCGCGCGAGGCTTGCGACGAGGTCATGGCCGAGTCGCGTGCGCGGGGCGAGTCGCGGCAATGTTTTGTGGTCGGATCGGTGGGTCCGACCAATAAAACCGCTTCACTTTCGCCCGACGTGAACCGCCCCGAATACCGCGCGATTACGTTCGACGAATTGAAAGACGCTTACTTCGAGCAAATCGATGGCCTCACCATCGGGGGCTCGGACGTGATTTTGCTCGAAACCGTGTTCGATACCCTCAATCTCAAAGCCGCGATTTTCGCGTACATCGATTATTTTGAACAGCACCCCGAACGGCGCTTGCCGTTAATGATCTCGGCCACGATTACCGATCAATCGGGCCGCACGCTGTCGGGCCAGACGATCGAGGCTTTTTGGTATTCCGTTCAGCACGCGCATCCGATCAGTGTGGGATTGAACTGTGCCTTGGGCGCGAAAGACATGCGGCCTTATCTTCAGGCGCTGTCTCGGATCGCCGATTGCGCGATCAGCTGTTATCCCAATGCGGGGCTACCGAACCCGCTCGCACCGACCGGCTACGACGAAACGCCCGAAGCCTTGGCCTCTCAATTGAAACTCTTTGCCGAAGAAGGGCTCCTTAACGTTGTCGGCGGCTGTTGCGGAACGACGCCGCCTCACATCGCCGCCGTGGCTCAGGCTTTGAAATCGATTCCTCCGCGCCAATGGGAGCCGAACCCCCAAGGCGATCGTTTGACCTTGAGCGGCCTGGAGCCGCTCGTGCACGACAACGCGTTTTTGATCATCGGCGAACGAACGAACGTCATGGGCTCGCCCCGCTTCGCCGAAATGATCAAGAAGGACGACTTCGAAGGCGCGCTGAAGGTGGCCAAGCAACAGGTCGAAAACGGCGCGAACATCCTCGATATTTGTTTCGACGAAGCCCTGATCGACGGTGAAAAATCGATGGTGCATTTTCTGAACCTGCTCGGCTCGGACCCCGACATCGCGCGAATTCCGATCATGATCGACAGCTCGAAGTGGACGGTCATCGAGGCGGGGCTCAAATGCATTCAAGGCAAGGGTGTCGTCAATTCGATCTCGCTCAAAGAGGGCGAAGCGAAATTTCTCGAACAGGCCCGGACGATTCAAAAATACGGCGCCGCTGTCGTGATCATGGCCTTCGACGAACAAGGCCAGGCCGCAACCCTTGAAGACAAGATTCGCATCTGCAAACGTTCGTATGACTTGCTTCGCGAGAAGCTCGATTTCTGCCCGAGCGACATGATCTTCGACGCGAACGTGCTGACGGTCGCCACCGGCATGGAAGAACACGACTCGTACGCCAAAGACTTTATCGACGCCGTTCGCGAGATCAAAAAACAATGCCCGGGCGCCCGCACGAGCGGCGGAATCTCGAACGTTTCGTTTTCTTTTCGGGGCAACAACCCCGTCCGCGAGGCCATGCACAGCGTGTTTCTCTATCACGCGATCCGCTCAGGCCTCGACATGGCCATCGTCAACGCGGGCATGATCACCGTGTACGACGACATCGAGCCCGAATTAAAGAGCCTAGTCGAAGATGTGATTTTGAATCGCGATTCGGGCTCGTCCGAAAAGCTCATCGCCTATGCCGAAGCAATCAAAAACCGGTCGAGCGGGGCCAAGGTCAGTGTCGGTGACAAAAACGCATGGCGCCTCACCTCGCTCGAAAAACGCATGGAACATGCGCTCGTTCACGGCATTACCGACTTTATCGAAGCTGACACCGAAGAGGCTCGGGTCAAATACGGCAAGCCCTTAGCCGTGATCGAAGGCCCGCTCATGGACGGCATGAAGGTCGTGGGCGAACTGTTCGGCTCGGGCAAGATGTTTCTTCCTCAGGTCGTCAAAAGCGCGCGTGCGATGAAGCGCTCGGTCGCTTACCTGGAGCCGTTTATGGATGCCGAAAAAGCCGCCGGAGCAACGAGCGCCCAAGGCACCTTCGTCATTGCCACCGTCAAAGGCGACGTGCACGACATCGGCAAGAACATCGTCTCGGTCGTATTGGCCTGTAACGGCTATCGCGTCATTGACTTGGGCGTGATGGTCAAATGCGAAGACATCCTGAAGGCCGCGATCGAACACAAAGCCGATTTCTTGGGTTTAAGCGGCCTGATCACGCCGTCGCTCGACGAGATGATTCACGTCACGAAAGAGATGCAGCGCCAGGGTTTCACCCTTCCCCTTCTCATTGGCGGGGCCACGACTTCGGCCGCGCATACGGCGATCAAGGTTGCCCAGCACTACGATCAGCCCGTGGTTCAGGTCGGCGATGCTTCGCTCGTGGTCGAGGTCTGCACGCATCTCAAAAGCCCGACCCTACGCGAGGCTTACGTTCGCGAGCATCGCGAGAAGCAACGACAGACTCGCGAACGTTTTGAAGCGAATCGCGGAAAAGAAAAATTATTGTCGCTGAAAGACGCCCGCGCGAAAGCGTTTCAGGTCGATTGGAAGGCCTTTCAGCCGCCCAAGGCACCTTTTTTCGGTAAAAAGCTGATGACCGACATCCCCATCGCCGAAGTCGTGAAGTACATCGATTGGTCGCCGTTTTTTTGGAGCTGGCAATTGAAAGGGAAATACCCCGCGATCTTTGACCATCCCGAACGGGGCACGCAAGCACGGCAATTATTTGAAGACGCGCAAGTGTTATTGCGGGATATCGTCGAAAATGATCGCTTTCGCTTAAAGGGCGTTTACGGCTATTACGAAGCGCATACGGATGATCACGACGACATCGTGCTCGTAAACGATGGCCGACCGCTAGCGCGCTTTCATCAGCTTCGCCAACAAAAAGAAAAGGTGGGCGAGCAAACGTACTACTCCCTTGCCGACTTCATCGCGCCGATCAGTTCGGGCAAGAAAGACGTGCTGGGTGCGTTCGCGGTGACGGTTGAAGGGGTCGAAGCTTTTGCGCTCACTCAAAAAGAAAAGCTCGACGATTATTCCTCGATCATTGTCAAAGCCTTAGGCGACCGACTGGCCGAGGCCACCGCCGAATGGCTGCATGAAAAAGTTCGCAAAGAAATCGGCATTGTCGAAAACCTGACGACCGAACAGCTGATCGATGAAGCCTACCAGGGCATCCGCCCGGCCTTGGGATATCCCGCCTGCCCCGATCACTCCGAAAAACTGACCCTCTGGAAGCTGCTCGACGTCGAGCGCGAGGTCGGAATCAGCCTGACCGAAAGCTTCGCGATGAATCCGCCTTCGTCGGTGTCGGGATTGTACTTTTTCAACCCCGAGGCCCGCTATTTCGGTGTCGGTTCGATCGATGCCGAGCAGACCGAGGAATACGCCCGGCGGAAGAAGATCGATCTCAGCCGCGCGCGCGAGCTGTTGGGGATGCTGTAGACAATCGTCTACGAAAAGCGAGTGCGGCACCGCTCCATGCATCCGTTTTACATTTACATTGTGTAAAAAATGGTTATGCTCGCACTCATGAAACTCTTGACTTGCATGACCTTGGCCCTCACGTTTTTGATTTTGTCCCACCCCGCACACGCAGACTTCGCGACCGAGCTCGGTATCAATCCCGATCAGAAAGTCACGGTCGGTATCGCGGATTCAGACTTTGTCACTCCGACGCTCGTCGACCCGGTTACAAACGAAGAAATCCAGAACAACTTGAAAATTTTTGGCAAGGGCTTTCAGGATCGGAAAACGAAAGAAATCATTGTCCTCGCCTGCGTGGGAAACCGAATTCAGGGGACGAGCGAGCGTGACTGCAATCTGCTCCAGCATGTTTACTTCGCGGGCCCTCACGCTCAGCCCGTTCTCGTGGGGTCTCCCATTGTGGTTGCCGCCGAAGGAGCCGTGGTGACGCAGAAAGAATACAAAACGACGTTGAGGAATCTGGCCAAAAACTATCGGCGATGGGATAAAGCGGATCGGCGAAACAGAAGTAAAAAGCTCACCCCGCAAGAACGACTTAACCAGCATGCAGTCCTTTACGGCGGCCTTGCCGACGCGGCCATCGTTGGAAGCATCCTGCTGATCGTGCCGGTTTCGGACGCGATTGTTTTTCCGGTGGCGGTAATTGCCGCTTGCGGAATCGCCTTCGGGCTGCCGCAGTTCTCCGTGCAATTGTCATTCCCTCACCGGCACATGATTTCATATTTGTACGATCAAAACGGCTGGAACTGGAGCGAGCACGTGAAACGGATCAAACACCGCACTTTTCATTCCTATAGCGGATTCATTCAATAGAGCTCACGCAATTCTTGCAAAAGTACGGTACAGCAGGCTTCAACTGTTTTCATTGTGTGTTGACAAGAGTCGACAAAAAATCCGTTATTCTTTAATATTATATGCGTTTATTGTGTAAAAAATGATACGCTCCGCTTCATATGAAATTCGGGACTTGCTTTTTATTTTGTGTTTTGACTTTAATTTCTGCTCACCGCGCTCATGCAGCTCAAGCGATTTTAACCATTTCCCCCGTTTCAACCCCTCAGTTACAAGATCCAGCAACTGACGACATTCTGGCGTCCCAATTCCAAATGATCGGACGAGGCATCATGGATCGAAAGAACGGTCTGGCAATCCTGTTGATTTGCGTCGGTGACAAGGATCCCAAAACGAATATTCGATCCTGCAATCGCTTACAGCATGCGCTCATCTGGCCGCATGGCGAAGGTCAATCCGGATTAATCGGACCTGTCTATCAGGTAACAAAAAACGATTTGTCGAGCTCGCCTCAAGATCAAACCATGAAAAAAATTATGAAGGATTATCGTAAAAGCATTCGCTACGACTTAGCGGCACCTGAAATGGACGCTGATCGGAGAAGTCCAAATGACACCCGCGCATTTATTGAAATGATTATTGGCATCGTTGGCGGAGCGACTTTAAGCTGTCTTACGGTAAACCCGATTCCAGCATTAATTATGATTCCCTTACTGAGTACGGACGCGTTCACACAGTTTAGTACGCGTATGTTCGTAGGCTTTTTTCGTTCTCAGAAAGTGGTCCAAATGGACAACCGAAATGGCTGGAATTGGTCCTCTCATCCGCGCAAAGTAAGCGACCATAGCTTTTACCATTACTTGGAATATTTATACGGGAACTAAAAGATGATTGGTCGCTTTTTGCAAAGAATTGCGTCATTCACTTCGCGCGCGCGAAGTAATTGAGCGAAGCACTTCCCCTTTCCGCTCTTTTCCGTTAAATTAAAACCGTGACGCCCATTCGAAGCCAGATCACCGAATTGCTTGAGAACTTCCCTGCCCATTCAGCAGCTGAAAAGCTGCGCTCCGAGATCGCAGCTTTAAACGATGAAGATCTCGTTTATCTCGGCAAACAGATCGACGAATCCGAGCATTCGCTCGAAGAATGGCTGAATGCCGTCATTGCCTTCAATCTGTGGCTGGAGCGCGAAAAGCGTGAGCTTTCGTTTTTTGACCGGGTGGACTACTTGCATTGCTGTGCCGAAGGTGGCCAGCAATCGGGCGGGCTTCTGACCCTCACCGAGCTGTTTCACGATTACGTGAAAGCCTACGGGGTGGAATAGACTTCAATTATTTTCATTGTCTGTCGACAAAGAGTCTACGAAAAAATGTGCCCCGCACTCTATTTTATTTATATTTTATGTAAAAAAATATACTTTAGGCGCATGAAACTTCTCGTCCTCTTGCTTCCATTGATCTCGTTCGGGTCTATCAGCGCTCATGCTGCCGACCTGGGGGATGAATGTGCGGGTCGCCCGGTTTTGAAGGCATTTTATTTTAAAAACTCACCGTTCGATTCGAGCATCACTTTTCAGACAGGGTTCAGACTCGAACCAAATGGAAGCAAGGAAGACATTCAGGACGTCACTGCTGTTCCACTCAAACTTTTAGGCTCCGGGATTCGCAGCAAAAAAACGGGCGAGTCGGTCGCCTTCGCTTGTGTCGGGGCCCCTCTTCAAGCCGGAGGCGAGCCGCAATGCGATTGCGTTCGTTCCGTGTATTACAATTCGCAGACTCGGAAGGTCTATTCGTTCGGCGACACCCGCCGTCTCTACGACATCGACGCCGACCCGAATTTCGAGATCACGCCGAAATATCTGAAAGAGTACGTTCACGGCGAAATGCGCTCGATGGATCAGGTCGATGACGGTGGCCACGTCTATCACAATCGGAGTTTGCAAAGTGTTTTCAATAGCGCCCACAAATTTTCCGTCCGTGACGACTGGGACTGGTCGGTCAACCCCGTCGCGGTTTCCGACCGCCGTTTTCTGAAGGTGACGAACGCTTTAGAGGGCGGCCACGTCTTGGCTCCCCAATCGACCGTCCTTTATATGCAATCCAAAGGCCCGGACTCGTGGGAGAAGCGAACCACTTTGAACCAATACATGATCCGCCTGATTCCGAATCAAACGGGGCATTGGCTGAATTAAACGCCTACCGAATCGCGCTCTTCAGCCGATCGAGTAACTGCTCTTCGTCGTTGGCATAATGAAGCGGCTCGTAAATCTCGCAGTTGAGCTTCTGTTTTTCCATCTGCGCCTTAAGGTCGTTCGCATGCAAGCCACCGAAAACGACGACGATCGGTTTTTGCGTTTTTTGCGCCAGGATTGTCCGAATCACTTTTCGGTCGCGAGTCTGAAGCGAGCTTTGAAATTTTTGAAACGATTTCTTCAGATCGATTTTCACCAGCCGAAGCGCGTCCGAAACTGTCGGGCGTTTTTTCAAATGAAACGAATCCTTCACGCCATCGAGATAAAATTCGGCTAGGTGAGGATTGTCGCGATATTGCTGAAGGCGGCTCAAAAAACCCGCATCGCCGCGCATGTCTGACAGCGCAAGCTGTCCCTTCTTCACTTCGCTCAGGTCGTCCGCGCACATCGAGAGCACTTGATCGGTCATCTTCGCCTCAAGTTTCACCACCGCGTGTGTGGGGATCGCGTCGTATCCCGAAAGCGAGGCTTGTGCGACTAGATCGGCATAGCTCCAGCCATTGAACACGGGCTTGAAGGCTTCGGTAATCTCGCCTTCACATCCCTCGGCCAGGACCGTATCGACTTTTTTCTGCTGAACCCACGCGGCGAGCTGGTCGTAAATCTCGCGCTGGTTCGGCGCGGCCTTCGGCTTCAGATCACGGTGCATGTGCGTGTCTACCCCTGGGCTCAAATGCCATTGCTTGACGAGCCAGACATGGATCGGCGAAGACGTGGCCTTGCAAGCCTCGATTTTCTTCAGCAAATCCGATTGAGCAGCGAATGCCTGCGAAAAATGAAAAATCAAGCCAAAGATCATCATCAAACTGATTGGTTTCATTCTTAATCTCCTGCACTCGTTCCGATATCTCGCGGGTCGGCGACGCCGATCAGTTCTCCGCTTTCTTCGCGGGCCACGGCCATGACATTACTTTGGCCCGGAATCCGGCGAATGGCCCAGCCCATGTCCATTAAATCCGAGATCAATCCGCTGGGGAGTTTGCGATTTTCAATCGACAGCACGTCGGGCTGCCATTGCTCGTGAATCCGTGGGGCCGCGATCGCGTCGTACAGATCGCGATGAAAAGCCAGTCGGTTTAAAATCGTCTGAGCCACGGCCGTGATGATGCGCGTACCGCCCGGAGCGCCAAGGGCCAGCACCGGCTTGCCGTTTCGAAACACGATCGTGGGCGACATGCTCGACAACGGAGTTTTCTTCGGCTCGACCTGATTTGCGGTCGTCGTCGCAGTGGCGCCGAACATATTCGAAGCGCCGGGTTTCGCCGCGAAGTCGTCCATCTCGTCGTTCAAGACGATTCCGGTCCCTTCGGCCACGATTCCCGATCCGAAATAGCCGTTCACCGTCTGGGTCGTCACCACGGTGTTGCCCTCTTCGTCCATGATTGTCAGGTGCGAGGTGTTCTGCTCGTCGTCGGGCACGGGGTTTCCGGCAAAGACGTCGCTCGCCTTGCGCGCATGGTGCGCATCAAACTTGGCGCGAAGTCCTTGCAGGTAATCGTCGGCGATGAGTCCATGAACGGGAACTTTCACAAACTCCGGATCGCCCAGATACTTCGCGCGATCGGCAAAGGCCTGCTGCATGGCCGAGGCTTCGAGGTGCAAGGCCTGCGGAGAGAGAAATCCTAATTTCGCCAGGTCGTCGTGTTCCAGCATCTTCAAAATCTGAATCACGTGGATTCCGCCCGAGCTCGGCGGCGGCATCGAAACGACGTGATAGCCGCGCCACACGGTCTCGACGGGCGCGCGTTCCTTCACCGTGTACTGCCGCAAGTCCTTGACGCTTAACATTCCGCCATGGCGTCGCACACTCGCAGCAATTTTGCGTGCGATCAAGCCGCGATAAAGATCGTCGGGCTTCCGTTCCAGGCGCTCCAAGGTACGCGCCAAATTCTTTTGCGTGAGCCTCTCGCCCAAAGCAAGTGGTGTTCCGTCCGCATGCAAAAAAGTCGACTTGCTTTCGGGATATTTCGCGAGGTCGGGCGCCATCTCCTGAAGCGCGATCTCTAATGTCGAGTAAACCGGAAAGCCTTTTTCGGCGAGTTTGCGCGCGGGTTCGACAAGGTCATTCCACTTCCGGCTGGCCCAATGCGTGTGCAAAAACCGTAAGCCGCGAACCACGCCCGGAACGCCGATCGAAAGCGAACCTACTTCCGAAAGGTCTGGCACCCCGTTACCTTTAGAGTCGAGGTACATCTTCGGCGAGGCTCGTAAAGGCGCGCGCTCGCGAAAATCGACCACGTAATTGTGCCCGGTCTTGGCTTCGTGATAGATCAAAAAGCCGCCGCCGCCGATCCCGGTCGATTGGGGGCGTTCGACTCCGATCACAAGTGAAGCCGTAATCGCAGCGTCGATGACGTTTCCCCCTTGTCGCAACACTTCCAGCGCGGCCTGGGTCGCGTACTTTCCTTGGGTCGAGACCATCCATTTTTTGCCATGGGCTTCGACCTGTTCGCGAGGGGCGATGGTGACTTCTCGGACGGACGGGTCGATGGCGGGAACCTTCGAGAGCGAAGAAGAAGAACAGGCGGCCATCAAAGGCAGCAAAAAAACCAAAAAATTGCGCATGAAAGAAGTTTAAGGACTTTAAGGGATGGAATCAAAAGAATTTGGTTCCGCAATCAAGCGTTCGAGCAACGCCGCGTTCTTGACGCTCTCATCCGCAGAGACAAAGGGTTCGGCATGCCCTTGAATACAGTCTCGGAAGTTCAAAAACTCCTGCGAGAACTGCGCAAGACCTGAGTGAACAGACGAAATCGAATGGACGGTCCTTTCGCTTTCGTTGTTGATCACGGTGAGTTCGGACTCCGCCTCACCATGGGGGTTGAACCGCAAAACCGACAGTGCGCCGCGTTCGCAGATGACCTCCCAAGGATTGCTCGAAGGATAGGCCATCGAGGCCCCGATCTCGGCCAAAAGCCCGTTTTCAAATGCAAGGAAAGCCGAAAATCCCAAATTTTCGCGAAAAACCCGAACCGCTCGAACCGACGAATGGCCTGCGATCGATCCGATAAAATCAACGAGGTAACACCCAAGATCGGGCAATGCTCCCCCGCCGGTCGAAAGTCTGCGTGAAATCGCTTCAACGCCGCCGTAATCGAACGCAAGGTTAGCGCGAATCTTAATGGGCTTGCCGTAATCGCCGGACGCGACGCGCTTTTTTAATTCTACGATTTGTGGATGAAACCGATACATCAGGCCTTCGAGCAGAATCCGCTTCGCCCGAGATGCGGCATCGAAAAGCGAGATGGCCTCCCTTTCTGAAAGCGCGAGAGGCTTCTCACAAAGAACATGTTTTCCGTATTTCAACGCTTCAAGAATCGTCGGACCGTGATGGATGTTCGAGTTTGAGATGTAAACGGCTTCAACCGTTTGATTTCGAAAAACGTCGTCGTAGCTTCCTAAGAACGGAATTTGATTCTGTGCCGAATAAGTTTTCGCATGTCGATCATCGTGCGATCCGAAACCGACGATTTCAATCCCTTCGCAAGAGCGAATGGCGGGAAGGATCTTGGCTGCGATTTGGCTTGCACCGATGAGGGCGAGTTTCATGACGGAATTCCTAACTCGATCGTGGTTCCACGATGAGGACCTTGGGTTTTAGAGCGAATATCGAATCTTAACCCATTACCTTCAGCCCAATCGATCGCACCTTTTAACCCTAACCCATTTCCGTTGGTTTTGGTGGTAATGGACTCCCCTGTGCGAATCTTTTGTATCAAATCAAATGGCATTCCTGTGCCATTGTCGTCGACGCGAATCCTAATTTCATCCCGAATCGTTGACGCATGCACGCTAATTTTAGCCGATGGACCGGGTATTGATTCCGCCGAATTTTGCAAAAGATTGGTGAGCACCACTGTAAGCCCCGGAAGCGCCTTTTCAGGAAGATTCTCATCAATGTCGATTTCGATCTGCGTTTCATTATTAATACTGACTAAGCTTGCCGCATTCATAATTGAATTTCGGATGGTTTCGCCCTTTTGATTACGTTTTCGCTCTGAAAGTACGTCATTTGCGATTAATCCGATGTTTTCTCTGACCCCACTCAAAAGTTCAATAATCGGGGTCAGATCTTCTCGATGAATGTCGCCTGCTTTAGATAACGTTTCGATATGATGAGCTGCGAACTTCAATACACCGATCGGCGAACGAATGTCGTGGGCAAGCTTGTAGGTTTTTGATAACGCTTTGTCGCGTTCATTTTCTAAGTTAATGGCAAATTTTTTGAATTCTTCGGTGAGTAGCTTGATTTCATAAAAATCCTTCGATGTGGCTGAGCGTTTCGAGCCGACCCGAATCATTCGGACCAGTTTGTTTAAATACGAATTGATCACGTTCGAAGCCAAAACTGCCAACATAAAACCCAAGGATATTCCGATGAGGACAGAAGATGTATGTTCCGCGTTGGACTGCGTTCGCGAGGTCTCCTGCAAATAACCGAAAATGACACTGAAAAGCGCCAAGCCTAAAAAGAACGTCGAAACGATGGCACCTCGAAGACTGAATAACGGAACTGTCTTTCTATTTTCGGCGGTTGAGTCTTTCAAAGCAATGCACCCTAAAGAAACAACGGCGACTCCGACCAACCACCCGTGGGTAAAAAGATTGATCCCCAACAATGAAGTGTCGACGCTTTGGTACCTTAAGGCAATATCACTCAGATGCATTAAAAGGATGCCAAATAAGCCTAACTGATAAGGGATACTGAACGTCACGATCAGCAGCGATGCGCTGAGTGCGATCGACGCGCTTTCCAAAATTGTGTAAAATACGGTTAATACTTGAAGCGTATGCGAGAGTGCAGGCATCTTTACAATTAACGCCGGCAGCATGATGACTTTTGAGTTAATGATGAAAGTGACGATGAATAATCCGATCGCGAACCATTTCAAAATCTGATCGTTAAGGCGTCGAATGGCTTTACTTGCAAAGCCGCAAAAAATTCCCATCCCGAACAGATACGGAAAAATATAAATCAGACATTCTGCGTTGTTCGGAAAATTAAATTTAAAGATATCGACGCAAATTCCATAGCTGAGATCCGCAATCCCGAAAAAGATGAATCCGGCGATTGCATATCGAGGAAGCCTAAGCCGGATCGCATACAAAAGACTGACGATATAGAGAATCACCAATTGAGCAGTGAGAACGGTCGCAGCGATTTTGGGATTAGCTAAAGTATTTCCGAGGTAAATCGCAGTAATCGTAGTCAATGCCACAAAAAGGAATGATTTGATGGAGCGTCTCGCAGTCATATTCTGTTCCATTAAGGTTGTGAAGACCAGGAAAGACCATCATAACGAGGGTCGCTGACGGCATTCCAACCATGATCGTTTTTCAAGGTCGCTTCAAGAACCGCCCAAATCGTGTCGGTCGGTTCGACGGCATAACCGGCTTTCTTGAATTGAGCGATCAGATCTTTTCCGGCGGATTCTTCGATTTCGACGGTTTGATTGTCCATGCTAGAGCGATGTGCTCGCGGAAATGCGACGGCATCTTGAGGGTTCATGCGATAAACGAGCGTATTCACGATAAACTGAACAACTACTGTCGGAATATAAGAGCCTCCGGCGGCGCCTACTGCGGCAATAATCTCGTGGGTGCGAGAATCACGGATCAGCGACGGACTCATATCCGAACGCGGACGCTTTCCCGCCTCAGGAAGATTTTGGCTAACTCCGCTTGTATCGAAATCGGTGAGTTGACTGTTCAAGAAAAATCCATTTTCAGGGAGGTACATCCCTGACCCAAATATGTCTCCGAGACTGGTAGTGATAGAAACCACGTTCCCAGCATCGTCTGAAACCGAGACGTGTGCCGTATGTCGAATGGCTTCGGGTTGTGGTTCATCGGTATTAAGATGATTTTTTTGGAGTCGGTCTTGAATTCTTCGGTCAATCTCCGCAAATGCGCTTGCTTCCTCAGTACGCTGAAAAGACGAAAGCTGGAACGTGGTGTGACTTGCATCTGAAAGCTGCTCTTTCCGAATTTTGGCGAAGTAATTTTCCGCCTCAAGTTCGACTACATAACGTTCAAGCGATCGGATAGCCGGGACTTCATGATGACCATGATACCAATGGATAAAGCGCAACACTTCTCCCACCATGACCATCGATGAGCTCGGAGAATTCGCCGTAATCAATTCCTGACCCCCGAACGAGACGACAATCGGTCGGTATTCCGTTGCGGAATAATTTTTCAATGCGGAAGGCTGAATCGAAAACTCAGGATCGATTTTTTGGGCTTCTTCCAACCATTGACTTGCTAACGGGCCTTCGTAAAAAGAACGAGGCCCCTGCTCGGCTAATGCTTGCAGTGTTTGGGCAAGTCGGGGCTGTTTCCATATCTCTTTTGCTTTAAACGATGCTCCAGACGCTAATCGACTGGTGAGGGCCTGAATGCTTAAAGGAAACTTCTGAAGACGGCTCCATTGCTCTTCGAGTTCTTCGGACCAAAGCTGAGTGATTTCAATTCCGGCTTGAGCCAAATCCGCCGCCGGCATCACGTCGTCTCGGAACGAATGCTTGCCAAAGTGCTGAATCAAATTGCCACAACCGTCGACCACTCCCGGAATTCCGATGTGCTGCGCTCCTGTATGATTGCCTTTTCCGCTTTGATAAAGATGCTCGTTAACGCCTTCGGGGGCAGCTTCACGAAAATCTAAAAAATGGTTCTCACCGTTGATATTCAGCACGGCTAAGCCACCGCTTCCGATTCCGGTAAAATAAGGCTGCGCTACCCCCAATGCGAATACAGCGGCACAAGCCGCATCGACCGCATTCCCGCCCTGCTCTAAAACTTGTTTTCCGATCTTTGTTGCTGGCACGCTACTCGTTGCAATCGAAGACGCCTGCGCGGAAGCAACCGATAGAATCAAAACCCCGAACACGCCCGGCTTGAAAAATCGCATGGGCGGATTGTATAATTGTTGACTTAAATTATCAAGTTAAAAGAGGAAATTAAATAATTTTCATTTAACCGTCAATGCAATTCAACATAAACGATCCCACGATTCGAGTTCGAAGCCTTATCGTGTGTGCTCAAACCTTTGATGAAGGTGTCGACGGAAACCCAATACGGTTCGTAGTATTCACGATCGGGGTCCATCACCAGCACCTTTTGAGTCTTTTGATCGTAAGCTCCGACCGGAGCAATGTGTCCGACGGCTCCTTCGGGATCGCCAGTGTATTCACTTTGAAGAAAGTTCGCGAGAATGAAATTTTTTGCGGTCTTCTCGTTCTTCGCCAAAAGCTTCAGAATTTTTTGCCGAGTCGCAGGCTTGCCATCGGCATGAATCACCTGAACCGTCGGATTTTTAAATCCGTAGCTCTTTAGCGCTTCTTTGACGAAGGTTCCGAGTTGATCAAGAGTCACGCCATGCCCGCCGTCACCCACGCATTGATTCCATTCCTTCGAGTTCACCTTTTTCAGCAGACCGTTTTCCGTCGCCAACTCGTCCGCCGCCGTCAGCTTCATCGACGAACGAGCCGCGTTCACCAGCATGGTGACACTCGCAACTGAGCAAGAACTTCCGCGTTGTTGCGGCCAATAATAGGGACTGATGGCCCAATAATCAGGCGCCGCGTTTTTCTGAATATAAGAGTGCTGATCATGCAGTCGAACCGTAGTGGAGACGTACTTAGGATGATCCGCCTCCGCGGCACGAACACTCGCGCTAAAACCAAAAACAGCCATCACGACTACAGCAAAAATCGGTTTGATCATTTGAGTTTTTTTCCTTCCCCACTACCAATCCGATACAACTCCATCTTCTTCTCCGCCGTCTGATTCCGTCCGAAGCGAATCGAACGCGCGGTCACGGTTCCCCGAAAGGTATCCGAACGAAGAACCTTAGCCACGTCATCGACCGTCACGTCCTTCGACTTGGCCTTCGATTGGGCCGAGGCACGCGCGATCGCCTGGAACAAAACCCAAGCCGTATCGTAACCCTGGGCATTCCAGGCGTTGGCAGGATGATCATATTTCTTCTGGATTGCTTTTTTGAAGAGTGCAGCGGCGAGGAACCTCTCGTTCGGGTTCCAATAGTCGTTTCTAAGGCCCGTGAAGCCCGGAATGTCTTTCAGTAAGCCTTCGGTCGTGCCCCATCCGTCGCTTCCGACATATAGGGGGTTTAATCCCGCCTTTTGAGCGGCCGTGTAGAATGATTTCAACGGTTGCAAGAGCGTAAACGCAACGACGGTATCGACCTTCGCTTTTTTGAATTCCTCGACGGCGCTGTCGAACTGAGGCGCCTCGCCCGCGTAACGGAACTCGTGGAGGGTAACCCTCTTGCCGACGAGCGCTTCGTAGCGATCCAAAAATGCGTTGGTCACGTAATCGCTGTAAGCGCTGGCCGTATTGTGAAGCACACCCACCGAATGGATCGATTTTTTCGCCGCAAGCGCCTTCGCGAATTCGCGGGCCACGTCGTCATCCGAAAAACAGGTGCGGAACGTGAGCGGGTTCCCCGCCGTTAACAACGGATTTGAAGCCGTCGGCGTCAAAAACAAAATCGAATGGTCCTTGAAGGTCTCAGCCAGGGTGAACGCCTCGTCGCTCATCTCGCCGCCGATGACGTACTGAACCTTGTCGTCGACGATCTTTTGCGCGGCATCCTCGACCGAGTCATGCCCGTTTTTGTGCGGATACTTCACCAGCTTGACCGCGATTTTGGGGTTCTTTTCGTTGAAATCATCGGCCGCGAGTTGGATTCCCTCGTAAAGATCGCCTGCATTGCTGTTCATGTCGGGCGTAAAGCGCAAGGCGACTCCTACCTGAATCGGCTCCGCTTTGCCCGACGGTGCGATGGCGAACGACAACAATAACAGACCCAACACGAACGATGTGATCGGCTTCATAAATCCCCTTTTTATTCCGTGGACGGAATAAGATGATCCGTGGCGATTTTCGGCGAGATCCGGCGATTACATCGCCAGCTTTTTCGCCAAATTCTGGTTCAAGGCTTCCAAAAACGGTTCGGTGTTCAGGTATTGATCCGGAGTCACCTTGTCGCCGTGAATGCAAACGGCCAAGTCTTTGGTCATCTTGCCGCTTTCGATCGTCTCGACACAGACTTTTTCGAGCGTTTCGGCGAAACGAATGAGGTCTTTGTTGCCGTCGAGCTTGCCGCGGAATGCGAGGCCGCGCGTCCAGGCGTAGATCGATGCCACCGGGTTCGTCGACGTCGGCTTGCCCTGCTGGTGCATGCGGTAGTGACGAGTCACCGTTCCGTGTGCCGCTTCGGCTTCCAGCGTTTTTCCGTCCGGGGTCATCAGCACCGAAGTCATCAGCCCCAACGAGCCGAAACCTTGTGCCACCGTATCGGACTGCACGTCGCCGTCGTAGTTTTTACAGGCCCAAACGAAATTTCCGTTCCATTTGAGGGCCGAGGCCACCATGTCGTCGATCAGGCGGTGTTCGTACACGATCTTCTTTTCGGCGAATTTCGCTTGATACTCTTTTTCGTAAACTTCGGCGAAAATGTCTTTGAAACGACCGTCGTATTTTTTCAGAATCGTGTTTTTGGTCGAAAGGTACAGCGGCCAGCCCTTCGTCAGCGCCATGTTGAAGCACGCGTGCGCGAACCCACGAATCGATTCGTCGGTGTTGTACATCGCCAGCGCGACACCGTCGCCTTTGAAATTGTAGACGTCGAAGGTCTGAGGAGCGCCGCCGTCTTCGGGCGTAAACGTCATCGTCAGCTTACCTTTGCCTTTGATCACCGTATCGGTCGCGCGGTATTGATCGCCGAAGGCGTGACGGCCGATGATGATCGGCGCCGTCCAGTTCGGAACGAGACGCGGGATGTTCTTGCAGACGATCGGCTCGCGGAACACGGTTCCGTCCAAAATGTTGCGGATCGTGCCGTTCGGCGATTTCCACATTTGTTTGAGGTTGAACTCTTTCACGCGGGCTTCGTCCGGCGTAATGGTCGCGCACTTGATGCCGACGTTGTATTTTTTGATCGCTTCGGCCGATTCGACGGTGACTTTGTCGTCGGTTTTGTCGCGGTTTTCCATCCCCAGATCGTAGTACTTGATGTCGAGGTCGAGATATTGAAGGATCAGTTTGTCCTTGATGAATTTCCAAATGATTCGGGTCATCTCGTCGCCGTCGAGTTCGACGACCGGGTTTTGCACTTTGATTTTAGGCATGGACGGTTGCTCCTTTTGTCGCTTCTTTTTTCAGTTCTTGATCACGAAGATCTTTTCTTAAAATCTTGCC
>Ga0164242_10000129_pt1 | contig 90638 bp, 85 predicted proteins | sample OricomgcompostMG_FD_108783 | JGI IMG/M metagenome (GOLD analysis project Ga0164242, IMG submission 108783) | Miracle-Growth compost microbial communities from Emeryville, California, USA - Original compost - Miracle growth compost (MG) ...
CTTTTCGGCAATGCCTATTGCGGTGGACGAGAAGGGCGGCATGCAGCGCAACTACTGGTACTCGAGCTCGCGCACCGCGTCCCGGCTCGAGTCGCCCGAAGAGATCGGCCGCATCGCCGCCGAGCGCACCCTTCGCCGCCTCGGGGCCCGCCGCGTGCCGACCCAGAAGGCGCCGGTCGTCTTCTCGCCCGAGATTGCTCGCTCCATCATCGGCAACATCTTCGATGCCGCGAACGGCGACGCAATCTACCGTCACGCAACCTTCTTCGCCGACATGCTCGGCAAGCAGGTCGCCGGTGAAAACATCACCGTCATCGACGACGGAACCATGATGCTCGACGGAATTGCCGGCTTCGGAACCTCGCCCTTCGACGGCGAAGGTCTGCCAACGCGCCGCACCGTCCTGGTTCAGAACGGCATTCTCGAAAACTACGTCAATAACGCCTACACGGCCCGCAAACTCAACATGAAGTCGACCGGAAACGCCTCCCGCGGACTCGCCGGAAATCCCGGCATCGGCTCCGGCAACTTCTACCTCGAGCCCGGAACCCAGACACCGGAAGAGATCATCGCGGCGATTCCGAACGGCCTCTACGTCACCGAGACGATGGGTTTCGGAGTCAACCTCGTCACCGGCGACTACTCGCAGGGCGCGGCCGGCCTCTGGATCGAGAACGGCGAACTCGCCTACCCGGTCGAAGAGATCACGATCGCCGGAAACCTGAAGGATATGTACAAGAACATCGTCGCGATCGGCAACGATCTCGTCTTCCGCAGCTCCGCCGCGGCCCCGACGATCCAGATCGAAAGCATGACGATCGCCGGATCCTGATGGTGCCAGCATCAGGATGTGAACGGCCCGCCACGATCTGCTCAACCTCGGAAGAACTAGAATCGTGAGACGTGGCGGCGAGCTTCCAGTTCGAAACGACAGTCGGCTTCTCACCTGATAAGGGGGACGAGACGCTGCGCGCGATTCCTGCGCATCCCGGAGTCTTCGCGCTGTACGGAAAGCAGGAAGGTTCCGAGCCTTACCTGACGCGCGCCGCTGACCTGCGCCGCCGCATGAAGCGCCTGCTGGCTCCGCCCGAGTCGCAATCCAAGCGCCTGAACCTGCGTGACCGCGTCGCTCGCATCGAGTACACCGTCACCGGCTCGGAGTTCGAGTCGACCCTGACGCTCTATCACGCAACCGCCGCCATCTTTGGATACGCTGAGGCACGGCGTCGCCTGCGGCTGCACACACCAGCTTTTTTGCGCTTTGCTGCAGATAACGAGTTTCCTCGCCTCTACGTGACCAATCGCCTCTCGAAGCGAGGGCTGGCGCAGACCTACGGACCCTTTCCGTCGCGTGCCGCTGCCGAGCGGTACTGCGATGCCGTGCTCGACCTCTTCAAGCTGCGGCGCTGCTATGAGGATCTCACTCCATATCCTGAGCATCCCGGCTGCGTCTACGGTGAGATGAAGAAGTGCATCGAGCCCTGCAAGCAGGCTTGCACGTCCGAGGAGTACGCGGCGGAGGCGTCTGCAGTGAAGGCCTTTCTGGACAGCCGCGGAGAGAGCGTTATGGCGACGATCGCCGAGGATCGCGAGAAGGCGTCGGAAGAGATGGAGTTCGAGAAGGCAGCGCAGCTTCACGAGCAGTACCAGAAGGTGAAGACAGCCGTATCGCTCGCTGACGAGCTTGTGCAGCCTCTCCCGGCACTGCGGGCCATCATCGTACAGAAGGCCGCCGCTGTTGAAGAGCGCGAAGATGAGGCCGCTGTCTTTCTGCTTTCGGCAGGATGCATTGTCGGGCCTGAACGACTTTCGACGCTGGGGGTCCGCGCTGTGAAAGAGCAGACGAGCGTAGGAAGCTCGTTGTTTGCGCAGCCCCTCATGCTGGCCCCTGTGCCATTGGAGGGCGAACCGGCGGAGACCGTAGATGCTCCTGAGGACCGGGCCCGCAGAGTGGTCGAGCAGCTTGAGCACAGGGTCAGTGAGACAAATGACCTCGCCCTGTTGAGCGATCATCTTTCGCTGTTTCGCCGCTGGTATTACAGGCCGGAGAAGCAGAGGGTCGGCGAGGCGTTTCTGCCGAATCCTGATGGTGGGTGGCCGGTTCGCCGCATCCTTCGCGGAGCCGCAAGGCAGGTGCTCGGCGAGCCCAGGCCGCTGCCGGACGTGCAACGTGAGGCGGCGAAGAAGACGCGGGTGCTCCACAAGGGTCGCCCGGATGTGGAGCGTGTGGTGCCGGTCGTCGATTCGGAGTAGGCAGCCGAGACGTATCAGGTATGATCCCAGCGGACCCATCGCCAGGGACACTTCGACGTCGCCGACGAGATGTCGCTGACGATTTCGTGGAGCTGGACCCGCTTCCCGGCCAGCAGCAGGGCCGCCAGGGGTTGGTGGGTGTGGCGAAGATGATGCGCACCTCCTTCCCCGATATGCACTGCACCATCGAGGAGAGCATCGTCGAAGGGGAGAAGGTGGTCTCCCGTTTTACCTGGACCGGCATCCAAAAGGGCGAATTCCTTGGCATCCTGCCCAGAGGTAAAGCAGTTCATGTGAAGGGTGTCGTCATCGACCGTGTGCTAAACGGGCTCATGACCGACAGCCGCATCCTGATGGACACGTTCGGCATGATGCAGCAGCTTGGCGCCATTCCTGCAGCCTAGCTGCTTACGCCAGCCTTGCTAACTCCGGGGCTCCGTGGCGGGCTGGAGGGTAGCGCCACCGTTGACCAGGAGGAAGTAGAGGGCAACCACCATCAACCCGACTCCAGTAGCAGTGATTGTCGGCGTGGCCCCGAAGATTGGAATCAGCTTGCCCAGCGCGAGAGCGCCCAGCGGGATTCCGGCGCGGAAGGCGAGGCTGTAGACGCTCATCACGCGGCCGCGCATGGCGTCCGTGGTGATGAGCTGAGCGAGTGAGAGCATGAACGAAGCCGATGCCATCAAGGCCGTTCCTATGAGGAACATCAGCACGCAGGAGAGCGTCAGCCATCGGGAGAGCGCGAAACCAGCGATGGCGACGCCGAGCAGGATGAGTATAAGCAGGACAAGGCGCCCGTGGCCTTTTACCCGTTCGACAGCCGCCACCGAGAGCGCGCCAACGATGGACCCGGCACCGGAGCAGACGAGGAGGAGCGTATAGGTCTCCGGTCCCTTATTGAAGACGCTGCGCACGAAGACCGGAAGGAAGCTGTTGATGGACGAACCGAAGAGTGTCGTGCAGAAGGCAAGAATGATCAGCATTGCCATGCCCTGGCGACATCGTATGAACTGGAGGCCTTCCTTCATGCTCTTCAGGACGGATTCCGTCGTCTTGGGCGGCACGAAGGTAACGTGGATCATAAAGAGGGAAGCGATGACCGCGAGGAACGAGAGGCCGTTGAGAGTGAAGCACCAGGTCGCTCCGAAGGCCGTGTAGGTAAGGCCTCCGAGGGTGGGGCCCACAACTCGAGCCAGGTTGAACTGGATCGAGTTCATCGCGATGGCATTTGACAGATCCTCGGCATCAACCAGTGAGGGCAGGAGAGCGGAGTAAGCAGGTCCGCCGAACGACTGCCCCACGCCGACGAAGAACGAAAGCGCGAGGATGTGCCACACCTCTACAAGATGCATGGCAAAAAGCGCAGCCAGCAGAAAGGCGCAGGTCATCTGGATGTACTGAGAGACCAGCAGCATCTTCCGCCGGTCCATACGGTCGGCGAAGACCCCGCCGAAGAGGGAAAACATCATGACGGGAAGCTGGCCGAGAAAGAGGTCAAGCCCGAGATAGAATGCGTCCTTGGTCAGGTCGTAGACCAGCCAGCTTTGGGCGAACTGCTGGACGAACGTGCCGATGGTCGAGACGCAGGCACCGGTCCACATGAGGCGGAAGTCGCGATAGCGGAAGGCTCTGAAGATGCGTGCAAGGAATTTAGGGCTGCTGGACATTCAGGCGCGGGGGCTCTTCCGATCAGTCTGTGTTAGCGGTTACAGCTATTCATGGTACAGGGACGGATGTTTGGACGTAGGCGAGGGCGCAATTGTTTTCGAAATAAAGCCTCGATCTCGTAATTCTCCCGACAAAGGGCCTCCGGTTCCGAAACTTCTTCGGATGGATATATCCTTGTGTCGGTTTCAACAAGGAGGAGTATGAAGCAGCTGTTGCGATCCGGGTTCTGCCGCAGGCAGGAACTGGTCCGGTCGATCCCCGTCGTTTTACTTGTAGTGTGCAGCCTGGGCGCTGCAGCCCAGAGCGCGAACACCCTTTCAACGGCAGAGCTCAAGGAACGCACACTGCCCAGCCCTCCGCGTAAGCAGAGCATCGAAAATGGCGTGCAGATCCAGAAGCCGCAGCTTGAAGATTATGTTGCGATGCTGGACAACCTGCCTTCGAAGGCCTATGCAAAGCCAAAGAAGCCGCGCAAGATTCTGGTGCTGGCGCACGCCTCGGGCTTCGTCCATTCCTCCATTCCCCTGGCGGGAGAGACGGTGAAGGCGATGGGCGAGAAGACCGGCGCCTGGTCGACGACCATCACCTACGACCCAGCGCAGATCACGGCAGAAAATCTTGCGGGCTACGATGCGATCTTCCTCGATAATACGACGCTTGGCTTCCTGGATGATCCGAACGATCCCGCTGCGACAGAAGCGCGCAAGAAGGCGCTGCTTGATTTCGTTCGCGGAGGCAAGGGACTGGCCGGCATCCACGCCGCCGGCGACACGTACCACACGGCAGACCATCCGCCCAAGGGCACCTGGTCGGACTTCAATATCATGATCGGCGGCTACTTCAAATTTCACTGGTTGTATCCGCAGGTCGTCACCGTCAAGATCGATGATCCGAAGAGTCCGCTGACCCAGATGTTTCACGGCGAGTTCACTGTGCACGATGAGATCTACACCTTCGTGCAGGACTCCTTCTCGCGCAAGCGGGTCCATGTCCTGACCAGTGTGGACTACGCGAAGATGAGCGATGCCGACAAGGCAAAAGAGACCGCCGCCACGAAGCGTACCGACGGCGACTACGCTCTCAGCTGGATTCGTCATGAGGGCAAGGGACGCGTCTTCTACGAGGCGCTGGGCCACAGCGAGCACATCTACGCGATGACGCCGATCATGGAGCACCTGCTGGCAGGAATCCAGTACGCTTTGGGTGATCTGCCGGCCAACGATAGCCCGAGCGAGAAGTAAGGAAACCGTTGCTGCGGGAAAAGAGGCGGCCTCAACCAGCCGCCTCTTTTCTATGTCTATAAATGGTCTCAGCCGAGTTCGTTGGCTTAGCGGCTGACAGCATCAAACGGCAGAAACAGCGTGAAGGTTGTGCCTCTGCGACCTTCTGTGCGGCTACTGCGGAAGCGTAGTCTTCCCTGATGACGATGCACAATTTCGTTGCTTACCCACAGGCCGAGCCCAGTGCCCTGAATTCCCTTGGTTGTGTAGAAGGCATCGAAGATACGCCGTTGAACGGATGAAGGAATGCCTTCTCCTGTATCGGCCACGGTAATGACAAGACCTTGCCGTCCGGTCGGCCAGTCCCTACCCACGCGCGTGCGCAAGAGGAGGCGACCGCCACCGATGGTCTGCATGGCGTCGATGGCATTGCCGATCAGATTGCTGAGGACCTGACGAATCTCTCCTTCAAAGCAGCGAATCGTGCCGGCCCCCCGGAAGCGCTTCTGGACGCGGACCCCGGAGTTGATGATGCGACTCTGAAAGATGGAAACAACGCTGCCGATCAGGTGTTCGCACGAGATCTCCTGCGGACTGCTTGCCTGCTTGTGGAACCGGAGAGTTTGATTCGCAATGGCAGAAACGCGTTTTAGCTCCTGTTCCGCTGTCTCGACGTAGGATCTCGCTTCAGACAGCTCTTGTGCGCGAGCTGCCAGATAAAGCAGGTTGGTAACGGATTCAAGGGGATTGTTGATCTCGTGGGCGATAGATGCGGCAAGCCGTCCTACAACAGCGAGTTTTTCGCTTTGGATGAGAGCGAGCTCTGCCTTCTTCTGCTGGGTGACCTCAAGGGAGGCGGCTGTGATTGCCTGTACAGAACCGTCTGGTCCGATTACGGGAAAATAACTTACCGTCCAGTAGCGATGTTCGCCTGGGCTTGTGACCAGCTCGCCTTCGAGCGGATAGTTGACGACGGGTTCGCCGCGTAGGACCTGCTCAAATAACTCTCGGAGACCTTCGATGGGAGCCATCTCCGTCAGGGTCCGACCGACAATTTCCTCCGGTTGCAAATCGAAGAACGCTGCTTGCCGGTTATTCAGGCGAAGGTAGCGGAAGTCTTTGGTGTCGAACAATGCCAGACCAATCGGCGCTGTTCTGTACAGGGTCTCGATCTCTGCGAGCTGGCGCTCCGCCTGCGCTGACTTCTCCTTGAGGGCCTTCTTCGCGGCCTGCTCTTCGGTGATGTCACGAGAATAGACGACGATCCCGTCCGTTGTAGGATGTACCTCGACGTGAAGCCATAGATTGAGCGGCTCAGGATAGTAGGTATCGAGCTCGCCTGGGATACCTTCCTCCATCGCGCGGTAATAATGTGCGACGACGGGAGAGCCCTCATAAACGGCATCGGGGAACTCTTTCCAGACGTTTTTGCCCAGCAGCTCACGGCCGGAAGCAAAGAGGGTCTTTGCCCGGTCATTGAGATAGGTAATGGTCCAATTTCGATCCAAGCTGACGATGGCGTCGCTGGTGGCTGCCAGGACCTGATGCAGCTGCTCGGTCAACCGTTCTTTCTCACGTTCCGCAGCACGGCGCTCCTCGATGTTGCGGAAGACCAGAACGATGCCGCTGAGCTCTCCGTGGTCATCAAAGATAGGCGCTGCGCTGTCATCGATCGAGGTCTTTCGACCATCTTTTGCGATGAGCACGGCATGATTTGCCAGTCCTGTGAGGGACCGAGTGCGCCTTACCTTCTGGGCAGGATTTTCCATGCGCTGTAAGGTCGACTCGTTCAGGACCTGAAAGACCTCCTGGACAGCTCTGCCCTCTGCTTCATACAGGCGCCACCCGGTCAGGTACTCTGCTACGGGATTCATCTGGATGATGCGGGTCTCGGTGTCCGTCACGATGACGGCGTCGCCAATGCTCTTCAGCACGCGCGAGGCACGGGCCTCGCTTTCCTGGAGACCGTGGATCGCGTCAGCCTCGCGGGTTGTGTCCTGGCAGACGATAAGAACCCCGATGGGATCATCACCCGATCCGAAGATAGGACTGTAGTTGTAGGTCCACCGGATGTCCTGAAGGCGCCCGTTCCTCACGATGGGCACGATGGCGTTCTCGTGGTAGACCGTCTCGGCCCTCTCAAAGGCCCGCTTGAGGTTGGGGCCGACAATGTGCCAGGCATCGAACCAGCAACGCTCCGCGGTCTGACCCAAACCCGTCGGATGTCGCTCGGCAAGCAGGGGAAGGAAGGGGTCGTTGTAGAACTGCACCAGTTCCTTGCCCCAGAGGATGAGCGATGGGAAGGCACAGGCCAGCATAAGGTTGACCGAGCAGAGAAGATTTTCAGACCAAGTTACGATTGGCCCAAGCGTGGTCGAGCTCCAGTTGTATGCCCGTATGTGCTCAGCCATCACACTGTTGCCGCGGATCAGGGCCGTTACCGGAAGACTCGAGTTTGGGGATCCTGGGTCGCTAGGCATGGAGCAACAATGATTTCAATTCAGTTCAGCCTAATTGGAATCATGGGAAGTCGCAAAGACGGAGGCATTCTGAGAGTCAATGCAGGAAGCTCGCTGGGGAGACGTGAGTCTGATAGACAGGATTCTCTCAGTGTGTATCCTGTCGTCTCGCCCTTCGCCCAAACAGAGGCGCACCCCAGGTTCCGATTGCAAGAAGGGCGCCGAACAGGATGATGGCATCAATGCTCTCGCGGTCCTGTGCGGACCAGTAGGCATTGGGATCGAGGTTGAGCCAGATGGCAAACTCATCCAACGTGAGCGCCGCACCCACGCCATAGGCTATCGAGAGGAGTCGGCTCAGAAAAATAGAACCCGGGCTGTCCCCGGTTCCTGCCTCCGCAAGCGTGGCATAGCCGCTGAGCAGAAGAAGCAGGATTCCCCAGACAAGATGGTGGATGTGCCTCCCGCCGACGACCACGTATCCGAATGGCCCGACGTGGTGGGTTATCGAAGATACGAGCAGCCGCGCCGCCAGAAACGTGATGAAAAAGGAGACCGAAGCCAGCAGCAGCCTGCGGTGGGGACGATCAGGTATCTTCTGGTGAAGGATCCGGCCAGCTTCCGTCAAGTGCAGCAGGACAAGTGCCACTGCAGTCATCATGAGTACGAACAGGAGCAGAATCCATGAACCAGGGATGTGCATGTCTCTGCTTTTATCACCCCCGGAGCCAGCGATGGCTCTCCATCATTGTGGAGATAAGTAATCATGGCTGACCGTCTGATTCGCCGCTTCACTTTGATCGCTGGAGTGCTGGGCTCCACGCTGGCCCTGGGCACCGCCGGCTTTCGCCTGATCGAAGGATTTTCATGGTTCGATGCGTTCTACATGACGCTCACGACGATCACAACAGTGGGCTATCAGGAGATACATCCTCTCAGCCATTCAGGCCGGGTGTTCAATTGTTTTCTGATCCTGTTTGGTGTGACCGCGATGTTTCTGGCAGTTGGCGGGATGACCCAAACTATCATTGAGCTGGAGCTGCAGGACACCTACGGCAAACGCAGGAAGAGGCGCATGATCGAGAATCTGAACGACCATTTCATCGTCTGTGGCTTTGGACGTGTAGGCCGAAATGCCTGCGAGGAATTCGAACGGATCAAAGCTCCGTTCCTGGTGATTGACCGCAATGAACAACGTGTTTTGAGGGCGACGAATGCAGGCATGCTCGCGATGGTCGCCGATGCCACGCAGGACGAGAGCCTTCGCCGCGCTGGCGTATTGAAGGCGAAGGGATTGATTGCTGCCTTGCCCTCCGATGCGGAGAATCTATTCATTATTCTGTCGGCCAAGGCCCTCAATCCCGCCTTAACCGTGGTGACCCGGGTAACAGAAGAAGAAGCCGGAGAGAAGCTGCGGCGCGCAGGAGCCGACACGGTGCTCACTCCCTATACGATGGCGGGGCGTCAGCTCGCGGACGCTCTGCTGCGGCCCCATGTAGTGGAGTTTCTGGACTTCGCGAGGAGCAATCTGGGGCAGGAGATAACAATGGAGGAGGTCTGCATCTCTGGGAACGCCGATTCGCGCAGACGGACTCTTGGAGCGTTGGTAAGGTCGCGCACCTCGGGCGCGATCGTGCTGGCCGTTCGACAGCACCGCGGCGATACGATCTTCAATCCTTCACCGGATGTCGAAATCTGTCCCGGTGATTTCCTCATTGTGATGGGCAAGCGGTCGAGTTTGAAAGAATTGGAACAGCTCCTGACAAATCAATAAGTGCAGGAGGTTTCTGACTAGGACGTGCCCCCGACCGTCATCTTGTCGAGCTTGATCGTCGGCATACCAACGCCCACCGGCACAGACTGGCCGGACTTTCCGCAGGTCCCGATCCCTTCGTCCAGCGCGAGATCATTGCCGACCATCGAGACATATTTCAGCGCCTCCGGACCATTCCCGATCAGCGTTGCGCCCTTCACCGGACGGGTAACCCTGCCGTCTTCAATGAGGTAGGCTTCACTGGCCGAAAAGACGAACTTGCCGTTGGTGATATCGACCTGGCCTCCTCCGAAGTTAACGGCATAGAGACCGCGCTTGACGGACTTGATGATGTCCTCCGGCATGTCGTCGCCGTTCAGCATGTACGTATTCGTCATGCGCGGCATTGGGATGTGATGATAGCTCTCGCGGCGTCCTGACCCGGTGTTGGGTGTGCCCATCAGGCGCGAGGAGAGCTTGTCGGACAGGTAACCTTTCAGGATTCCGTTCTCGATCAGCACATTCTCCTGCGTAGGGTTGCCCTCATCGTCGACATTGATGGAGCCACGGCGATTGGGGAGGCGCCCGTTATCGACCACCGTAACCTTTGGCGAGGCGACCTGCTGGCCGATCAGCCCGGCGAAGGCCGAGGTCTTCTTGCGATTGAAGTCAGCTTCCAGGCCGTGACCGACAGCCTCATGCAGCAGAACTCCTGGCCAGCCGGGGCCAAGCACCACCTCCATCTCGCCTGCGGGAGCATCGACGGCGCCAAGTTGCAGCAGAGCAGTGCGGGCCGCCTCGCGCGCGAAGTGCTCGGGCGACTTGTCGCCGGTGAAGAAGTCCATCGTGATGCGGCCTCCGCCGCCTGAAGAGCCTCGCGCGGTATTGGTTGCGTCCTTGGCGATGACGAAGACATTCAGCCGCGACAGCGGTTGCGTATCGCTTGCGAAAGTTCCATCGGAGGCAGCCACCAGGATGCGGCGTAACTCGTCAGAGAAGCTGGCGCGGACCTGCGTGATGCGCGAGTCGTAAGCGCGCGCAGCAGCGTCCGCGCGTTGAATCAGTGAGAGTTTGGCGACGATCTCAGCGTCTGCTGTGGCTCCGGTGATGGGATAGAGCGATTCGCCCTCGGTGTGACGGAAGCCCTGCATCAGCTCCTTCGCCGGCCCGGAGGCAATTAGCGCAGCGGTGCGCGCCGCCTTCAGCAGAGCATCCGAGGAGAGATCATCCGTGTAAGCGTAGCCGGTGCGCTCGCCCGAAAGGACACGCACCCCACAGCCCAGCGAAACGCCCTGGGATGCCGTCTTGACGAGGGATTCGTCAATGCCGAGCGACGTCGAAGTTACCGATTCAAAATAGAGATCGGCGTATTCGCCCCCGGCGGAGAGGGCCTCTGCCAGGCAACGTTCCATCAGCCGCTCGGAGATGCCCAGCTTATCGGTAAAGTAGCGCTTGTGGTCGGGCACAGGAATCGTCATCTAACGATCTATGATAGGCTTCGCAAAGCACCGCTGCAAACGCGTGCCGTGACGCTGTACGATCCCGTTGTTAGCTCCGCCATCTGTAGGTATCGCAGGGCGGCTGCTGGGCCATAACCAGAGCAGCGCAAGAGACAATCGCCCCCCCGATGTAATCTCCTCCCGTCCGGGCCTTCCATAAGGGCTGAATTCGTCATCGTTAATCGGGACTCAATCTGCATTCCCGATTGTCAAGAGAACGGGCTCAATTCCACCTTGGAGGATCATTCCATGAGACTACCTTCCATCGTCTGCAGCATCATTTTGAGCATGCTTTTTGTCCCATCGGCCTGCCGTGCGGACACAATGATTACCGGAGTCAGCTTTGCTGGCGGACCGATGAATCCAACCATTACGGTCGAAGGGTCTGGCTTCGGAGTAGAACCGACTCGCCTGACGTTGGCGTATCCGGGCTATACCGGCTACGACTATGGCAACGTCTTTTTCCTTAATGATTTCGCGCCCACCCGGGGGTACGACTGGGGCGCAGGCCGAGGTGTGATCCTGGGGATGCGCGACTTGATCGGAATTGATGTGGTCAGCTACTCGGATACTCAAATTGTTTTCCTGCTCGGATCAACCTATTCGTCCTACTACTATCCGCTCGGGTTATATCAGTTGAATAGCGGTGACGGATTCCGGATGGTGCTGCGAGACGGAAGCTATACCGGGACCGTATCGTTTGTTCCGGAACCGGGCACGATCATCGGGATGCTTACGGGGCTGCTGCCTTTTGGGGCGTTACTGATGAAGCGCAAAAAAATCGTTCAGGCATGCTGACGCCGTTCGTTCTTGAAATTTTGGGGACGGGTGTGTTCGAGACGCAAGTTCCCGGATTCGTCCAAAGACCTGCGCGATGAAGCCAGCGATTAGTCTCAACGAGCCAACGGCGTGAGCTCGCGAGACAGCCTTGGCATAAAGTTGCCATGTTGTTGAATCCAATAGTGAAAAGGAGTCATCCATACAAATCAGTGAAGAGGATGCACCTGCCTGTGCTAGCTTTTGAGAAACAGGCGTGAGAGGAGCTACACGGATGAGCGTTACAGCAACGGATCCGCGCTACCCCATCGGGCGCTTCGAGCGGCCGGAGACGATCTCAAGCGAAGATCGGGCCAATGCGATTGCAACCCTGGCAGAGTTGCCCGAGCAGCTGCGCAATGCTGTGGAGGGATTAGGTTCAGCGCAGCTCAATACCCCCTATCGGGACGGCGGATGGACCGTGCGGCAGTTGGTGCATCACATTGCGGACAGCCACATGAATGCGTTTATCCGGGTTCGTCTGGCCTTGACCGAGGACTGGCCCACCATCAAACCGTACGACGAAAAGGCATGGGCAACGCTTCATGACTCCGCGGCGCCGATAGAGTGGTCTCTTGAGCTGATTGAAAGCCTCCATGCCCGTTGGGTAATGCTGCTGCAGTCATTCACGGAAGATCAATGGATACGCGGCTATCGCCATCCTGAAAATGGCAAAAGCACGCTGGACCTCGTCACCCTGCTCTACGCCTGGCACTCTCTTCACCATGTCGCGCACATCACGCATCTGCGCGTCAGTGAGGGCTGGTAGGGCGAATGTCTTCGATCCATCTGGCTGAAACGAAGGAGCAGATCCATCGCTGCTTTCCGGTCATGCATCAGCTAAGGCCGATGCTGCGTGCGGAGACCTTTGTAGATCGCATCGAAAAGCAGCAAAAGGAGGGCTATCGTCTGGCCTTTCTTGAGCACCAGGGTGCTGTGGCGTCCGTGGCCGGGTTCCGTGTGATGAGCCTGCTGTGGAGCGGCAGGACTTTCTATGTAGACGACCTGATCACTGATGAGACGATGCGTTCACAGGGATTCGGAGCCCAGATGATTGCGTGGCTGACTGCTTTAGCCAGGACAGAGGGGTGCCAGACGTTCTCGCTGGATTCAGGGACGCATCGCCACCAGGCGCACGCCTTCTATTTCCGGCAGGGCCTTCGCATCACAGACTTTCACTTCCAGATGCCGCTCTAAACTGCAGAGCGGATGTGTTAGCGTTCGGCTATGCCTTTTACAAGCGGAGCAGCAGCCGGCCCTGCCGGCAGGGCACAGAAGTCCATCCATGAGCAGTCTCCTGAGGTGATTGCTGCCGGCATCGAAGATTTTCTGGCGCGCTATCGGAATGCTGCCGTGCTGGATGAAGGTCGCATCGCCTTCGACATGCGTGCCGCAAAGTACAGTCTTGCAGTAGAGCATGGACGATGCACCCTGCAGTTGTGGAGCGAGGACGCCAACCTTGTTCGTCGTGCTATCTCCGTCCAGGAGAGGAGTGGGACGCTTCGCGTCTACGTGCTGCGTTTCGGACAGACCAGGCCGCAGGTCCTCGAGTTTGTTGCGGACCGTGACCGCAGGACGCCATCGACGCGCGAGGCTACCAGGGTGAAGTATCTCCGTGTGCTCGAGCGCGTGCTCACGCGAGCTTTTCCTCAATGGAAGGTGGATAGCTTGCGGACCGCCATGGATCTGGAGAAGAGCTTTGGTCCGGCCTACGCTCGCGGTACCGTAGTGCAGGGCCAGAAGGCGTGGGCTATTGTCGCAGTAAATCCGGAAGAGACGCAGGCGACGATCGATGGCATTCTGACCATCGGGGTCCTGTGGCTGGAGCATTGCAGAACCAGCGGCGACGGACGTCGCGTCTGGCAGGGGCTTAAGGTCGTCGTGCCTCAAGGAGCCGGAACCCTGACAGCTGCGCGCATGTGCTGGCTCAATTCCCGAGCAGCTCAGTGGGAGCTGTGGGAGCTCAACGCAGAAACAGAAGAGATGGAGCAGCGCGAGCCCGCGGACACCGGCAACGTTGCCACGAGGTTGATCCACGCTCCCGACCGGACTGCTGTCCGCGAACGCTTTCGAGCTGCGGAGGCGCGTGTGATGTCGATCGTGCCGGAGCAGGCGCGGAGCCAGGTTGAGATCGTCGTATCGAGCGGGGCTGAGATCGCTTTTCTGCTGCATGGCCTGGAGTTCGCGCGTATTCGCGCCGGATATGCAGGAAACTCCTTCAATGTGCAGGAGGAGATCAGCTTTGGCGCAGGCTCGAACGAAACCGTGCTCACTGCTGAGAGTGAACCGGCTTTGTGTCAGCTCGTGGCCCGCCTCTTCGAGCGCAGACACCCAGGCGGAGACAAGCGCGATGTTCTCTATCGCATGCAACCCGAACGCTGGCTCGAGAGCGTTCTGCGGCGGGACCTGGAGCAGCTGGACGCACATCTTGATCCGAGGCACGTCTACACGCAGGTGCCGGCCTTCGTTGCCGGGGACCGCGGGATGCTGGACCTGCTGGGAGTTCTGCGCGACGGCAGGCTCGCTGTCATCGAGCTGAAAGCGGATGAGGACCTTCAACTCGCATTACAGGGACTCGACTACTGGATTCGGGTTCGCTGGCATCATCTGCATGACGACTCTGGCCGAGGCAGCGGCTACGGCAACGGAGAGCTTCAGCGTGCCGGCTACTTCAGCGGACTTGTGCTCTCGCAACTTCCTCCGAAGCTTTATCTTGTGGCGCCGGCCCTGCGGGTGCACCCGGCAACGGAGATCATCCTGCGGTATTTCTCTCCTGCGGTCGACTGGGAGCTGGTTGGACTGGACGAACGCTGGCGCCAGCAGCCCAAGGCTGTGTGGCGGAAGCGAAGCACGGATTCTCGCTCCGGCCTGCCTGATGCAGTGGAACTATCCTGAAGCGGCAATCACCAGGAGCTCAGTCGCAGCCCGCGCCGATTGCCTCAAGCGACGTTGCTTCTGAAGCGCTGGGGTCTTCGAGATCGACGACCGGGTGAGGAGTCGAGAAGAACTTCTCGACGGCATCGATCACGGCATTGCCGTTCTTCGACTCGAAGATTTGCTTGCGCAGCGCACCGCCACCGGGGACGCCGTGAGTGAACCAGGCGGCGAACTGCTTCATCTTGCCGACGGCGTCTCGGTGGCGCTTTTCGCGTGCGATCTGGCCGGAGGCGAGGATGGCTTCGGCGCGAGCGGCTTCGGCTGCCTCTTCGAGGGCGATCTCGTCGACCAGCATCTGGAAGTAGGTGCGGATCATGCGATAGCGATCTTCGTCGGTAGGGATGTCGTAGGTTCCTACTCCGGTCGCCTCTTTAGTCGCGGTGTACTGGGCGATCTGGCGGAAGATCCAGGGATTTGCAGGTGCGGTGCGGCCAATCATCACTGCGTCGCAACCGGTCTTCTCGACCATCGCGGCGGCGTCTTCCGGCGTGCGGATGTCGCCGTTTCCGATGACAGGGATTCTGACGGCGTCCTTGACGGCGGCGATGTACTCCCAGCGCGCCTGGCCGGTGTAGCCGTCTTCGCGGGTGCGGGCGTGCAGGGCGCAGGCGTTCAGGCCGCAGTCTTCGGCCATCTTCGCCAGCTCGACACAGACGATGTGGTGATCGTTCCAGCCCAGGCGGAACTTGACGGTGAAGGGAATCGTCACCGCGGAACGGACGGCCTTGAAGATGCGCTCGATCTGGGGCAGGTCCTTCAGCAGGCCGGAGCCGCCGTTGCAGGCGACGACGCGCTTGGCGGGGCAGCCGAGGTTGAGGTCGACCATGTCGAAGCCGGCGTCCTGGACGATGCGGGCGGAGTCGGCGAGCGTCTCGGGGTTGGAGCCGAAGAGTTGAGCGGAGATCGGGTGCTCGTCATCGTAGTAGGTCAGGTACCGCTTGCGCTTGGTTTCGCGCATGCGGGAGAGGCCGTCGGCGGAGGTGAACTCGGTCATGATGAGGCCGCAGCCGGACTGCTGGTTGCTGGTCGTGGCCTCGACGGCAGTGGCATCGGAGGAGAACCGCAGATCCTTCGACTCCGCTTCGCTCCGCTCAGAATGACACTCGCTCGAGGGGGTTACGTTGACGTGGCCAGGACTGTTTGCGGTTGTGAACTGGCTGGCGTTCTTGATGAAGCGACGGAAGACGGTGTCGGTGACGCCGGCCATGGGGGCGAGCACGGTGGCGGGCGCGATGACGACGTTTCCGATGGTGAAGCTGGCGGGCACGCGGGCGTGCGCGGGCATCGCATATTCGCGGGGCGAGTCCCATTTCTTCTGCTCGAGCGTGTAGCGCTTCTTCATCGTGTTCTGCTTCGCGGTATTACGTGTTTCTGTTCTATGGTAAAAGGCCTCCGCGCAGGGCGGAGGCCTTCCGAGGATGCATTCTCCGTTTACTTGGAGGCAGCGGCCTTGCCTGCGTCCGACTGGGCGAACTTGCGGCGGAAACGCTCAACGCGTCCGGCGGTGTCGACCAGCTTCTGCTTGCCGGTGAAGAACGGGTGGCAGGCGGAGCAGATTTCGAGGACGATGTCGCCCTTGTGCGTGGAGCGGGTCTCGAAGTGAGTTCCGCAGGCGCACTTGACGGTGATGGTTTCGTACTTGGGGTGAATCCCTTCCTTCGGCATAACGATCCTTTCGCCGGACGTTCTTTACGCCGGCGTGTTTAGAATTGCTTGTTCGGTTTCGCGGATCGCTTGCAACGGTATGGTCACGTCACATCGATGTGCCTGTCGCGAGCCCGACGTCCCGAAGGGGACGACAAGCTCCCTTTATGGTATCACCTTAAACCGCAGAAACCTTGAAAGCAGCAGGCTACCCCATGACCCCATGGTTTTGCGTAAAGTCTTCCAAATAAAAGTCTTAGGTCCGGACTTCAAAGCTAAAGTCCTGATCTTGCATGGCTTACGGGTAAAGTCTTGATGCGGAACAGCTTAGACCCTCCGATGGGCACGGGACAATCTCTCATCCTGATTTAATTATAGAGCTGCGGAACCGATAAACCGGCAACTTTCGTGGGGGTGAAAAATCTGCGCAAGCCTATGTATATGTTCCAGATGCTGAGAAATGAGCTGCAGATGGGAGTTGACAGGGGGCGGCAGGACTGCGTTTCCGGACCGGGCGGCTTTCCAGCCTCAAGTGCTGCGACAAGGGGCGAGTTTCTTCACAGGTCCTCATTTCTCACAGGGGTGGAAGAGGTCTGCTCCTGCGATACTGGAGGAGTTTATGGCTGAGGTTTGTTCTATCTGCGAGGGTGCAGGCCTGCGTGTTGTCGAACGGGATGGCCGCCGGTTTGCGGAGGACTGCGTGTGCAGGGTGGCGCGTCGAGCGGAGCTGCGCGTTCAGCGTGCGGGCATTCCGCGACGGTACGAGCATTGCATCCTGGAGAGCTTCGATACCAGTTTTCCTTCGGCGCATCGTTCATTGAGCCCAGCCTTGCTGTTGGCGAAGCGTTTTGTACAGAGCTATCCCCTGGAGACCGATGGGAAGGGTCTGCTTCTTACTGGAAATATTGGAGTAGGGAAGACACATCTGGCGGTGGGGATTTTGCAGGCCCTTGTGCTGGAGCGCGGGGCGACGGGCCTGTTCTTCGATTATCGAGACCTGCTGAAGAAGGTCCAGAACAGCTATAACCCGCAGGTCCGGGAGACGGAGCTGGAGGTGTTGCGGCCGGTCTTCGAGGCGGAGGTGCTGGTGCTGGACGAGCTGGGCGCAAGCAAGCCGACGGACTGGGTATGGGACACGGTGGCCCACATTCTGAATACGCGGTACAACGACCGCCGCACGACGATCATTACGACGAACTACCCCAATCAGCCTCCGCTGGGCGTTGGCGGAGGAGATGTTGCGGGACGGCGGCGCGAGGAGACGCTCGGAGACCGTATTGGGGAGCGCATGCGGTCGCGACTGCAGGAGATGTGCGTGGTGGTCGAGATGCAGGGCGACGATTTTCGTCAATCGGTGCAGCGTGCGCGTTTCGGGTGATTGCAGGCAGGACGAAGTTACATCACGGTGGCGAGCAGAAAGAGGCCTGCAGTCACAGCCGCAATTCGATACGCGTAGTCAGCGACCTGCGACGTCTGGACACCTGGTTCCAAGGCAGCCTGGCCCGATGCCGTATCTGCAGCGACAGCAGGAGGACGGACCGCGAGTATGGCACCCTGCTGGTCCATCGTTCTATTTGCCGTTCTATTTGCGCGAAATCCAATGAGGGGAGTCATGGCAGTTCTCCTGCTGCTAGAGCAGTAGATGTACGCTGTTGTTGCAATGATGCACCCGTCAGGGACATTTTGCGATGAAATTCGCGCTAAACGATGGCAGACGAGACATTGGCAGCGTCTGTGATCACATCGGGAGACGCCGATACGTTGGGACGGTATAGAATCTCGGCCAGATATGAGCGAACCGGAAACGAGCAGGAATGCCTCTCCCGCGGGGCGAGAAGAGCCACCCCCAGCCATCTTCACGCCACCGCCTTCCCGATCGGGCGGGATGCCCCTTTCGGTCTGGCTGATAGCCGGCGCGGTCATTCTGGCTGTGGTGGCGGCCCTTTTGTTGATGGGACATCGGAAGACCACGGAGGTAAAGGGAGTCCAGCCGGAGGATGCATACTCCGCGAGCCTGCCGCTTACCCAGTTGCAGATGAGCGAATCGACGAGCCTTTCGGGAGGCAAGTCGACATATATCGACGGGCATATCCGGAACACGGGGCAGGATACGATCACCGGGGTGGTGGTCCAGGTGCTGTTCAAGAACGAGGAACAGCTGCCGCCGCAGGTGGAGACGGTTCCATTGATGCTGATCCGCACGCGCGAGCCCTACGTGGACACCGAGACGGTCCGGGCAGATCCTCTGAGGCCGGGGGACGATCGGGAGTTCCGTTTGATCTTCGAGTCTATTCCGAGCAACTGGAACATGCAGATGCCCGAGATTCGCATCATCAAGGTAGAGAAGAAGTAATCGGCAGCAGGCGACCGCGAACGGGGGAGAATCTTCCGGCCCAGAAATACTTACCGGCTGCCTGGAAGAAATTGCAGTCGACCGAGCGGGCGGGCAATTTCTTCCGGTTTTGCGTTTGGCGCAAATTCCTTTGTTTTCAACGGTAATTAGCGCTAACGCAGTTTGGCACGGCACATGCTCTAGCTCAGGGTGTACAGGCGTCTGAAACGGCAGGCGCGGTGCATGAGGAGCGAAGACATGATAACCGGAACTAAATTTGGTCTCTCAGTTGTAGTACTCGGCACAGCGATGGGCATGACTGCATTGGCGCAGTCTGCAACCCAGGCCACTCCGTCGGGACAGGACGCTACTTCGTCTGCCTCGTCCTCTGCCAAACAGATGAGCGCCGATGACACGTCGACGTATGCGACAGGGAAGCCGCTGGAACAGCAGTCGAAGGAAGGCTTCTGGGGACACATGAACCCGTTCGCCCGTAAGAAGTGGGTGCACAGGCAGGTTGATCCTATCAAGGACCGGACCAATGAGCTGGATCAGCTGCAGGCGAAGAACGCCAATGATATTCGGGACGTAGATTCGCGGGCCACCGCGGGCATTCGCAAGGCGCAGAGCGCAGCCGAACTGGCTGACCAACACGCTTCAGCTGCGGCCAACCGTGCCAGCCAGGCCCAGCAGCTGGCGACGAACGCGAGCACGCGCACGACTTCGCTGAACAACACCATCAGCAATCTGGACCAGTATCAGGAGATTGCATCGACCTCGGTGCCGTTTGTTTCGGGCCGGACGACGCTGGGCCCGAAGGCAAAGGCGACGCTGGATGACATCGCAGCCAAACTGGCCAACGAAAAGGGCTACATCGTCGAGGTGCAGGGTTACAGCCGTCACGGTGTTCAAACGTCGCAGTCCATGGCAGATGCGGTCGTTCGTTATCTTGTGACGGAGCATCAGGTACCTGTTTACCGGATCTATCGTACCGGTCTGGGCCGCGTTACCGCTCAGCAGGCAAGTGCTGATAAGTCAATGACGAATGGCGTTCGCGTGACATTACTGCACAATAGCCTGGCAACGATGAATACGAGTGCTGCATCGAACTCAGTACCCGCCGCGCCGCAGAGCTCGAGTGCAGGAGTCAGTGCGCCTCCCGAGGCAAATCAGTAAGTTAGCAGCCCTCCCCCAAAAGGGCGGCATGGAGGCTTCTGTGTCGCCCGAAAGTTTAGACGGTTTGCAGGAGAACGGCCTAGATCGTTCCCGCAATAGACTCTCCTAACCAGAGAGAACCAAGGCAGATTGGCCCCTCAAGCGAGGGGCCGTTTTTTTTGACTTGCTGCCGGAGAGACAACAACAAAGGCGGGAGAGCGGAGCTGGAGCAGCTAGCGCAGGGGAAGATCCTACTCTACGGCGCGATGGATGGCCAGCAGTTGTTCCAACAGCTCCTGAAGACGGTGAAGATGCAGCGCGTTGGCTCCATCGGACTTTGCCTGGGGAGGGTTGTCGTGGACTTCGAGGAAGACGCCGTCGACGCCTGCGGCAACTGCTGCACGCGCAAGTACAGGGATGAACTCCGGCTGACCGCCGGAGACTCCGTTGGCCGCCGAGGGCGTTTGGACAGAATGGGTGCCGTCGAAGATGACGGGCGCGAAGCTGCGCATGATGGGCAGGGAGCGCATATCGACGACGAGGTTGTTGTAGCCGAAGCTGGCTCCGCGCTCGGTGAGGCAGACACGATCGCAGCCGCTTTCGCGGATCTTCTGAACGGCGTGGCGCATGTCGGCAGGGGCGACGAACTGGCCTTTTTTGACGTTGATGGCGCGATCGTTGGCGATGGCGGCCTCTGCAGCGGCGATGAGAAGATCGGTCTGGCGGCAGAGAAAGGCGGGGATCTGGAGGACGTCGACGAACTCGGCGACGCGGGCACAGTCCTCTGCGGTGTGGACGTCGGTGAGTACGGGCAGGTTGGTGGATTCGCGGATGGAGCGGAGGATGCGTGTGCCTTCGACGACTCCGGGTCCGCGGAAGCTGTGGATCGAGGTGCGGTTGGCCTTATCGTAGCTGGCCTTGAAGATGTACGGCACACCGAGGTCGGAGGCGATACGCTGGATGGATTCCGCCATCGTGCGCGCGTGAGTCTCGGATTCGATGACGCAGGGACCGGCGATGAGGAAGAGCTTGCCCCTGCCGACGGAGATGGTGCCGATGTCGAAGGGATGTCTGGAGGGGGTGGTCACAGGAATATTTGACCACGGGTGAAGAAAGGCAGGGAAGTTTTGAAGCGGCGCGGGTTCTGTTGCATCTACAACAGAATAGTTGAATATGCAACAACAAGGAGAGTTTCCATGAGTCTTCTCAGCCTATCTGCACTTGTACTGGGTGTTGGTGTGGGGATGCAGGCGCAGCCGCAGGGCGCCGTCGCGTCTGCACCGCCGCCTGTGCCGGTCACCGATGTCATGGTGCTGCTCACGCGCAAGCCGAGTGTCGGCGTGTCCGATCTGATGAAGGTGCTTCCGGAAGAAGCCCGCGAGACGATGCTGATGTACCTGGAGGGCAAGATCGATCACTGGTACTCGCGCGCGGATGGAAAGGGTGCGGTGTTTTTTCTGCGCTGTTCGAGCGTGGAAGAGGCGAAGGCGATGATGGGTTCGCTGCCGCTGGATAAGGCGGGAATGGTCGATCTGGAATTTATCCCGGTAGGGCCGCTGGCTCCGATGCGGCTTTTGACCCGGCCGCAGACAGGAGACACTGGAGCGAAGTAGGGTGGAGCAATGAACGGAAGACGGGCGGAGTTGCCGTGCGCGCTGGCCGCGACCAGACGCACGGCTCGGTTGATAACGCAGTTCTACGATGCATGCCTTTCTGAGGCAGGGATCGAGGCTGCTCAGTTCGCTTTGCTGATGGGGCTCGATGCAGCAAGGGACACCGGACAGGCGGCACTGGCGCAGATGCTGGGGATGGACAAGACCACGCTCTCGCGCAACCTGAAGTTGCTGCGGGAGAAGGGTTGGGTGGAATCAGCGCCGGGGAAAGATGCGCGGCGCAGAAACGTCTCACTGACGGCAGAGGGAAGGGCGCGGCTGCGGGAGGCGCGGCCAGCCTGGCGGAGGGCAGGGGAAGAGCTTCGCAAGGGGTTGACGGATCGCGAGTGGGCAGCCATGTGGGCGAGCCTGGAGGCGATGAACAGGGCCGTAGCGATGGCGGAGGAACGGCGGGGCAGTCCGCCCTCAAGCTGAGTTGCAACGTCCTGGGTGACGGTCAGAAGCGAACGTTTTCGCAACCGAGAACATGTTTGCCGTCCAGCAACGGCACACATCATCGTTTGAGCGAGCGGCCGAGGTTGGTCAGCAGCAGGGTGGCGAAGGAGAGTCCGCGGCGACCGTCTTCGCTGGTGGCGCGGCGGAAGAGCTGCCAGGTGGAGGGCGGCTGCTTCTCCTGGCGATGCTCGTCGGTCGTCTTCTGCATGGCTCCGACGAGTGGCTTGAGGACTTCGGGATCGAGCGAGGCGAGGACCTTGCCAAGCTCGAGCAGGTTGAGGAGCGCAGTTTTGCCTTCGGGAGTTCCGGCGTATTCGGCCAGACGGCCGGCGATCTTGTCGCGGGCGAAGACGAGGCCGTGCACGGCATCGAGCGTGCCGTTGTCGTGTGCCGCCTGCAGGATATCGAAGACGACCAGCAGGGCCTCAGCATGCTCGCGTGGAGCGCTGGCGAGGCGGCGTTCCAGCTCGAGGTGCGGGTCGACGAGCTGCGGCTTGAAGCTGAGAGGATTGGCCATCAAAAGGTCCTTTCTTCAGGAGCGCGATCACGATTGCATGCGAGTTGCTCATGCGGAACGTTACACCCTGGTCGTCTCAATCTGCACGAACTTGTCGCCTTCCCTGGTTCCGGGAAGATAGTAATCCGGGCGCGCCCACTTGCGTTCGATCTCGATGCCTCGTTGCGGGGTGCGGGTGCCGAACCGGAAGTTGCTGCGCGGCAGCGGACCTTTGTCTTCGTAGGCTTCCTGGTTAGGAAGGATGGTCATGCTGACCGCAGTTTCCTTGTAGGCGGGCGTGTGGGTTGCGCGGTCTGTGTGGCTGCTGGTGAGGCGATTGACGGGTTCGTCGACGGAGTTGAGTGACATGTAGAGCTGCTTGCCGTCGACGCGATCGGTAACGAGAACCTGCAGACGGGCCTCTCCATACGCCGAACGCAGAAGCACATGGGTGCCTGTCGTGATGCCGCGTTCCTTGGCCAGATCCGGCGAGACCTCGACGAAGTTGTCCGGCGTCATGGCGTGAATGCCGGGCGTGCGGCGCGTCATCGAGCCCTGTTCGAAGTGCTCGAGCAGACGGCCATTATTGAGATGGAGATCGAAGGTGTCGTTCCGTTCCTCTGATGGAGGGATGTACTCGATGGGATGGAAGCGGGCCTTGCCGTCAGGGAAGTGGAACCTGTCCATGAAGAGTACAGGCGTATCCGTACCATCGGGGGCAACGGGCCACTGCAGGCTCTTGAAGCCTTCGAGCCGCTCATAGGTGACGCCTGCGAAGAGAGGCGTCAGGGACGCAATCTCATCCATCACGTCGGAGGGATGCTTGTACTTCCAGTTGGCTCCCAGGCGGTTGGCGATGAGCTGAATGATCTCCCAGTCGGCCTTGGATTCGCCGAGAGGCTCGAGGGCCTTGTAGATGCGCTGGATGCGGCGTTCGGTGCTGACGAAGGTTCCGTCTTTTTCAAGCGAGGCGGCGGCAGGGAGGACCAGGTCAGCAAAGCGGCAGGTCTCGGAGAAGTTGATGTCCTGCACGACGAAAAAGTCGAGGCGCGTGAAGGCTTCTGCGACGTAGTTTGCGTTGGAGTCGGAGGTGATGGTGTCTTCGCCCTTGATGTAGAGGGCCTTCAGGGAGCCTTCGATGATGGCGTCGATCATCTCGTGATTGTCCTTGCCCTTCGTTGTCGGAAGGGAGACGCCCCAGGCTGCTTCGAACTTTGCGCGAACTTCTTCGTCGTCAACCTTTTGGTAGCCGGAGTAGACGTTGGGCATGGAGCCGAAGTCGCTGGCGCCCTGCACGTTGTTGTGTCCGCGCAGGGGATAGGCGCCGGCTGCCGGACGCATGTAATTGCCGGTGAGCAGAAGGAGGTTCGAGATGGCGGTTGCGGTGTCGGAGCCTCCGGTGTGCTGGGTGACGCCCATGGCGAAGAGGATACAGACACCGTCGGCGGCAGCGACTTCATTGGCAACGGTGATGAGGGTCTCGCGCGGGATTCCGGTGATGCGTTCGGTGTACTCGAGCGTGTAGGGCTCCAGGGACTTCTTGAACTCGTCGAACCGATGCACCCATTTATTAATGAAGTCTGGTTTGTGAAGATTCTGGTCGAGGATGTACTTTGCTACACCGTTGAGCCAGGCGGAGTCGGTCGAGGGATTGGGCCGCATGAAGATGTCGGCGCGTTCGGCCATCTCGTGCTTGCGGAGATCGGCGACGATGAGCCTCTGGCCGTGGAATTTGTGAGAACGCTTGATGCGCGTGGCGAGCACGGGGTGGTTCTCTGCGGGATTCGCTCCCACGATGAGGACGAGACCCGCGCGCTCTATATCGGCGATGGAGCCAGAGTCGGCACCGTACCCTACGGTGCGCTGGAGCCCGGTGGTTGCGGGATTCTGACAGTAGCGCGCGCAGTTATCGATGTTGTTGGTTCCCACCACAGCGCGGGCGAGTTTTTGCATGAGGTAGCTTTCCTCGTTGGTGCACTTGGAGGATGCGATGAAGGCCAGAGCGTCGGGACCGTGCTTCTGGCTGATATCGGTGAACTTTTCTTGAATGAGGTCGAGGGCTTCGTCCCAGGAGATCTCGACGAAGGTGTCTCCCTTGCGCAGGAGTGGCTTGACGAGCCTATCGTCGGAGTTGATGTGGCCCCATGCAAACTTGCCCTTGATGCAGGTGGAGATACCGTTTGCCGGGCCGTCTTTCGGTTCCATCTTCAAGATGTGCCGGTCGCGCGTCCATGCCTCGAAGCTGCACCCGACGGCACAGTAGGTGCAGACCGTCTTGGTGCGCTTTACGCGGGCGTGGCGCATCTCGGATTCGATATCGGACAGGGCAAGGATGGGGCCGTATCCGATGGGCGGCTCGATGGCTTTGACGACATCGATCATCTCGTCCAGCACGACGGGAGGCAAATTGGTGAGATAACCGGCGTGTCCGAGCATGGATTTCTCCATGAGGGCATTGCACGGGCAGACGTTGACGCAGTGTCCGCAGGAGACGCAGGAGGAGCCGTCGATGTGTTCGCCGCCGTCCCACAGCACGCGGGGATGCTCGTTTTCCCAGTTGATGGTCAGGGTCTCGTTGACCTGCACGTTCTGGCAGGCTTCTACGCATCGACCGCAGAGGATGCACTGATCGGGGTCGTACCGGTAGAAGGCGTTGGAGTGGTCCTGGGGGTAGGGCTTGTGGGTGAAGGGCCGCGCCTGGTGCTTTACATCCAGCACGGCGGTTGTGTTGTGGACGGTGCAGTTCTGATTGTTGTTGTCGCAGACGGTGCAGTAGAGATCGTGGTTCTGCAGGATGCGATCGAAGGCTTCGCGCTGGGCGATGTCGACGGCTGCCCCCGCAGTGACGACGTTCATGCCCGCGGTGATCTGGGTTCCACATGCCCGCACCAGTTCGCCGTTCACCTGGACCATGCAGGTATCGCAGCTCTCAATGGGACCCATCTGGGGCAGGTAGCAGACCTGCGGGAGGGGCTTTTCCTCTTTATCGCTGCGGTAGTTATTGATGAGATCGATAAGAAGAGCGCCGGCGCGGGCAGGCACCGATGCGCCATCGAGCGTGATGTCGGTGTCCGGAGTACGATCGCGAGGAGTATTGAGCAGGGGACGTGGGACGGCCATATTGGCTGAGATGCTACACCATACAGGCACGTTGCTGATGAAGCCGCTGTTGCAAGAGCACGGGGTGCGTCTGTTCCGCATCCAAGCGGTGATGAGCGAAGGTGCGTGCGCAGAACAGGCGGTTGGACGCATCCGGATCGGGATCTCCGGCTGGCGATACGCGGGCTGGCGCGGAGTCTTCTACCCGAAGGGCCTGCAGCAGCGGCGGGAGCTGGAGTTTGCGGCTGGCCGATTTGATACGGTGGAGATCAACGGCACGTTCTACTCGCTGCAGCGGCCTGAGAGCTTTTCGGAGTGGAGTGCGCAGACTCCGGATGATTTTGTTTTTTCGGTGAAGGGATCGCGGTTTATCACCCACATGCTGAAGTTGCGCGAGGCGCGCGTTCCGCTGGCAAACTTCTTTGGCAGCGGGATGCTGCGCCTGGGGCCGAAGCTGGGACCATTGCTGTGGCAGTTTGCCCCGCAGATGCGTTTCGATCCCGCCCGGTTTGAAGCCTTCTTCCGGCTGCTTCCGCGTACTCATCGGGAGGCGGCTGCACTGATGCGGAGACACGCAGATCGTCTGCGCGAGGATCCCGCGTTTCGCGTGCGGAAGGACGCACCGCTACGGCACTGCGTGGAGATTCGCGATGAGAGCTTTGCTGTGCCGGAGTTTATCGATTTATTGCGGGAGCATGACATCGGTCTCGTGGTTGCGGATACGGTTGAGTGGCCGCTGCTGATGGACGTCAGCTCCGACTTTGTGTATTGCCGCCTGCACGGGTCGGAGGTGCTCTACGCCAGCGGGTACGAGGATGTTGCGATCGAAGAGTGGGCGCGGCGTGTGGTTACATGGGCTCGGGGAGAGCATGCGGAAGGCCGCTGCGCGCACATGACTCGCGCGTGTGTTGCGCCGCGGGATGTGTATGTCTACTTCGACAATGACGCGAAGGTGCGGGCGCCGTTCGACGCGGCAGCACTGCGAGGGCGTGTCGAAGATCTGCTGACGACTGCTCAGGGATGACGATGAAGGACCTGGTTGGCGGCGCGCAGGCCGGAGCGAATGGCGGCGTGAACGGTGCCCCAACTGGCTGTGGTGTCGGTGTGTTCTCCGGCGAAGAAGAGAGTGTCTTCGATAGGCTGCGCAAGCTGACGGGGGGCATCGAGGCCGCCGGCTGCGATGTAGCTGTAAGCTCCGAGAGAAAAGGGATCGCTGCTCCAGTTGTGGGTGTAACAGCCCAGCAGGCGCCTGCGCAGATCTTCGGGCTGGAGCGAAAAGACCTTGGCCAAAACCGTACAGGCCTGCTCAGCCAGTTCGTCGGCAGAGAGCTGCGACAGGGCCATGGAGCGTGGGCCGCCTACCCATCCCGTCATCAGGGCAGTGGGGTGCGGATGTGTCGTCCACCAGACGGGCGGCATTTCGCTGGAGGTGAACAGAAAGCTCAGATCGTCGATGGGTGAGGGAGCGAGGGTCTGCCAGAACGGCTCGCTGAAACGCAGGGTGAAGCGAAGAGCATGGCCCATTCGCATATGGGAGGCGGCAAGAAAGACCCCCTCGGGTCGCGGGGTGATCGTCAGGCCGCCTGACTGCAGAACGCCGAGCGGTACTGTAACGATGGCGCGAGAGGCGGCGAGTGTCGTGTGCGAGGTGGCGAGATGAACCGCCGACCTGCTCCAATGGATCTTACGAACCGGGAGATTGAGGCAGATGCGGCCACCAAGCTCTTCGATGCGCGTGGCCAGGTACTGCGGAAGGCAATCGTAGCCGCCGGGCAGCGAAGATGCGCGATCACCTTCGATGGCGTCCTCGGCCGTCTGCTGCGCGCCGAGAGACGCCGCACTGATCTGCGCGGCATCCGCTGCGTTGAAGCCTTCGACGAAGTTGGTGAGTGCGATCTTCCGGGAATGGCCGAGATCTGCGGTTGCGAGATAGCGGGCGAAACTGACATCGGGCTGGGGAGGGTTTCTCAGCTCTTCCAGCAACTCGAAGTCGGTGCCGGGAGTATCGCAGGGCTCCAGCACTCCGGCGCTGAAGGCAGCGCTGCTGCCGTCGCGTTCGTAGAGCTCTGCGTCCGCCTCGGCGATGAGCGCAAGAAGCTCGGGTGGACGGCCGTGCACGAACTCGGCTCCCAGCTCAATCGCGTCGTCTCCGACGCGGTGACTGAGAATGCGTCCGCCAATACGATCACGCGCTTCGACGAGCATCACCTGGAGACCGGCTTCTGCAAGTGCTCTTCCGGCGGTGAGGCCAGCGATCCCGGCACCGATGATGAGAATGTCGGATTCCATATCAGGTGATTCGATGTATACGCTACAGAACGGTGTATTTTCTATGGCCGTCGTGGTCTTCGTTGCAGGTCGTCCTTGCCGGTCACAGGATATTTCAGATGGAAGTGGGAGTGCATAGCAGAGTTTTTTTGAACTATCTGGCAGGCGATCCAAAGCGTTCCTGTACGAGTCGAAGAGCTTCTGCTGATGTCCGGACGTTTCCTTCCAGTTGAGCATCTTCTGCCGCCTCCAGCATTTTTTTGAAGCGGGGTCCTGGGGAATAGCCTGCAGCGATCAGATCACGCCCGGTGAGAAGCGGCTTCGGCTGGATCGCCTCCTGTGGGGTGGTCTCGTATTGCTGCTTTGCAAACTCGTAGAGGCTGAGATCGCCGTGCGAGGAGAGACAGTCCATGCGATGCAGTGCAAGATGCTCGTCGAACTGATGCAGACGAAGGAAGCGCTTCAGCGTAGCCTCGCGCATGTGGCGCACGTCTCCGAAGCGCATGTGGTTCTTTACGAGCGCCGTGATCTGAGCGATGTCTTCGTTGGAGAAATGCAGGCGCGAGAGGATCTCTTCGGCGATGCGAACGCCGACCTCGACGTGGCCGTTGAAGCGAATCCTGTCGTTCGGAACGCTGGGGTCGGGGGCGCGAAAGGTTGCGGGTTTGCCGACGTCGTGCAGCAGGGCCCCCCAGGCAAGAGTGTGGGAGACTCCGGCGGGCAGCTTTTCAAGCAGCAGCAGGGTGTGGATCCAGACGTCGCCTTCGGGGTGATACTCGGGGGGCTGCTCTACGCCGTGCAGCCTGGTGATCTCGGGGAGGATGTGCGGCAGCAAACCGAGCTGATCGAGCAGCTCAAAGCCCAGGCGGGCATTGCCTTCGGTGAGGATCAGGGTGAGCTCGTCGCGGATACGCTCGGGGCTGACGACGTGGATCTGGCTGGCAAGTTGATGGATGGCGATTGCGGTGGCGGGGTCGATGGCGAAGCCCAGGCGGGCGGCGAAGCGAACTCCACGCAACATGCGCAGCTTGTCCTCGGTGAAGCGGAGTTGGGGGTCGCCGATGGCGCGGACGATCTTTGCGGCGAGGTCGTCACGGCCGCCGACCAGGTCGAGTGTTGCCTGCACTGCGTCGCCAGTGCTCTCGTAGATCTCCAAGTCGAGCAGCATGCCGTTGATGGTGAAGTCGCGACGGCGAACATCTTCGCGGGCATCCGTCGAGAAACGCACGGAGTCGGGGCGGCGTCCGTCGGTGTAGGCGCCGTCGTGGCGAAAGGTAGCGACTTCGGTGGCGGTTCCGTCCGGTTCGCAAACCAGAACGACGCCGAAGTGGGCGCCGACGGTTTGGGTCTTTTTGTCAGGAAACAGAGATAGGATGGTGTCGGGGGTCGCAGAGGTGGCGACGTCATAGTCCTTGGGGGTAACTCGCAGGAGAAGGTCGCGGACGCAACCGCCTGCGAGATAGGCCTGGTGGCCTGCGGCGCGCAGGGTGCGGGCGATGTTGCGCGCTGCAACGTACTTCGGGTTTTCCGAGGCGGTCATTCTGCTCCCCTATGATAAAGAGATGCGCGTGAACGACCAGAACGAGGAGAGGCGAGGGCTGATCCTCGGGATCGAAAGCTCCTGTGACGAGACGGCCGCAGCAGTGGTGCGGGCCGGTGGCGAGGCACTATCGAACATCGTCGCTTCCCAGATGAACCTGCATGCCAACTACGGGGGTGTGGTGCCGGAGCTGGCATCGCGCGAACACCTTCGGAATGTGGTTCCAGTGGTGCGCGCCGCGATGGAGCAGGCCGGGGTGGGGTTTGAGGATCTGGACGCCATTGCCGTCACGGAGGGCCCGGGGCTGGCCGGTGCGCTGCTGGTGGGTATCACGTACGCCAAGGCCCTGAGCTTTGGGGCGGGCAAGCCGCTGATTGGGGTAAACCATCTGGAGGGGCATATCCATGCCGTGCTGATGGAGGCGCGCCAGCATGGGGATGCTCCGATGGAGCTGCCGCTGCTTGCGCTGGTGGTCTCGGGCGGACACACGCACCTCTACCTGGCCAATGTTGGGGAAGCGGGTGCCTGGCGTTATCGCAACGTGGGGCGCACTGTCGATGACGCAGCGGGCGAGGCGTATGACAAGGTCGCCAAGCTGCTCGGCCTGGGCTATCCGGGTGGCCCGTGGATCGATTCGTTGGCGCGCAGAGGAGACTCCAATGCGGTTCCGTTTCGTTTCGGCAGGATCAAGCCGCGTGCAGGGCGCGATGGAGCTTCGATGGAGGAGGAGAGCTTTGACTTCTCGTTCAGTGGAATCAAGACGGCTGTGCTGCGGTACATCGAGACCCACGGGATGCGCGACGCCGTGGAAGCCCGCCGCAGGAAGCTGGCTGAGCACACGGACTGGGGGTCGAGGTCGGAGGAGGTCGCGGCGCTGTGCGATTCCGAAGCGCTGAATCTGATTGCTTCGTTCCAGCATGCGGTGGTGGGTAATCTGCTTCGCCAGACCTTCGCTGCTGCTGAGAGCTTCGGGGCCAGGGGTGTCGTCGTCTCGGGCGGCGTTGCCGCTAACAGTGAGCTTCGCCGGCGTTTCCAGGCGGAGGCAGACAAGCGCGGCCTGCCGATAGCGTTTCCTTCGCTGGCTCTATCGACGGATAATGCGGCGATGATTGCGGCGGCGGCGTGGCCCAAGTTTCTTGCCGGGAAGTTCGCCCCGGATACGCTGGGGGCGACCCCGCAGCTTCGGCTGGTTTGAACGATACAAGGGGCTCCGGCTTAGATGAACCAGTTTCTTATGATTTTCATGAAGGTGTCATCCTGAGCGTAGCGTGCCAGCGCGAAGTCGAAGGATCTGCGGTTTGGGATGTGGCTGAGCCGAGAGACCGCAGATCCTTCGACTCCGCTTCTCGCGATGAAGGTGCGAGAAGCTTCGCTCAGGATGACACGTTCTGGGTCGGCAAGCATTTCAAATCCAAATCGATTGCAATGCCTCTTCGAGAGATCGCATTGCATTCCGGTCACGATAGCAAGAGGATTCGGGGCACATAGGTGGATATTGATGAGCCAGCAGCGGCCATCGGCTAAAATCAACGAGGGAAAACTCCAAAGGAGATGTCTGCACCGCGCCGGGTTTCGCGTGCGGCAGGACAAGAGCGCACGTGGCAACGATGGAACTCTTCAACACCCTTGGCGGCAAGATTGAGATGCTGGAACCGGTCGGCGCACCTGAGCTGCGAATGTACTGCTGCGGCCCGACGGTCTACGACTACGGACACATCGGCAACTTCCGGACGTTTCTGCATGTCGATGTTCTGCGGCGCTTTCTTCGCCAGCAAGGGATGAATCTCAAGTTCGTCATGAACATCACGGATGTTGACGACAAGATCATTCGCAACGCCTCTGCCGCTGGCAAGAACATAGCGGAGTACACCGAAAAGTACGAGAAGGCCTTCTTTGAGGACTCCGACGCGCTCGGTATCCTGCGGCCGGAGATTGTGGCCCACGCGACCAGCTGTATCCCGGATATGGTCACGCTGATCCAGAAGCTGGCAGCCGATGACATCGCGTACCAGACCGAGGACGGAAGCTGGTACTTCCGGATTGCGCGATTCCCGGAGTACGGCAAGCTCTCCCGCAAGGACTTTGAAGGCATCGAAGACGGCGCGCGCGTCGATGTAGACGAGTACGAAAAGGACGCGGCGCGCGACTTCGCCCTGTGGAAGGCCTGCAAGCCGGGCGAGCAGAGCTGGAATACCGACCTGGGATGCGGCAGGCCGGGGTGGCACATCGAGTGCTCCGCCATGGCGACCAAGTTCCTGGGCGAGTCGTTCGATCTGCACTGCGGCGGCGAAGACCTGATGTTCCCCCATCACGAGAACGAGATCGCCCAGTCGGAGTCGGCCACCGGGCAGGCGTTTGCGCGGCATTGGATGCATGTGCGCTTTCTTCTGGTGGAAGGCCGCAAGATGTCGAAGTCGGAGGGGAACTTCTATACCCTTCGCGACCTGCTGCTGAAGGGCTATCGCGCCTCGGCGATCCGTTTTCTGCTGATCTCGGTGCCGTACCGGCACCAGATGAACTTCACCTTTGAGTCTCTGCTGGAGTCGACCAATGCGATCGACCGGCTGCGTACCTTCCATCAGCGCATGCTGAAGGGTGGATTCCCGGAAGGTTTGGACGAGTCGCTCGCGGCCGCTACTGCAAAGGCTGAGGAGAGCTACACCGCATCGCTGGCCAACGACCTGAACACGGCGGAGGCCCGGGCGGCGATCTTTGAGCTGGTGCGGACGGCGAATTCGGCGGCGGATGCCGGTACGCTCCGCGCCGGGAATGTGGAGCAGATTCTCGGGGTTCTGAATCTTTTCGACGGTGTGTTCGCGGTCCTGAAGGACAACGATGCCGAGATTACCCGGTCAGCGCTGGCCTGGGCCGAACAGGAAGGCCGCCTTTCGGAGGCCGCTCCGGAGCTGGTCGAGAAGCTGTCGCTGTCGGACGAAGAGATCGAAACGCTGGTTGCAGAGCGGACGCAGGCGAAAAAGTCGCGGAATTTTGCCCGTGCTGACGCAATCCGTAACGAGTTGATGGCAAAAGGGATCCTGATTGAGGACTCGAAGGATGGGGTTCGCTGGCGCAGAAAATAGCCGCAAGGCGGTCAGACCAGCTAACCACTTTCATTCCCAGACGTCCTTAAACTAAGGTACAATTCCCGGTACCAAACGGGTGGGGGTAATTGCTCTCGGTTTGGTATCAAAGAACAGGAGACTATTTGCGCATGAAGACCTGGATCCGTCCCGACTTCCAAGAAGTTTGCCTCGCTTGTGAGATCAACTGCTACGCACCAGCAGAACGCTAGAGAATGTTTTTGTTCAAGATGCTGGGGACTGCCGCCGGCGGTGGCGTTCCCCAGTGGAACTGCGCCTGCAGGCTCTGTGAGCTGAGCAGGACGAATCCCCAGCGTGTTCCTCCACGGCTCCAGCTTCAGGCGATTGCCTCTGGAGACGGGCAGAGCTGGTATCTTCTAAATGCCTCTCCTGATCTTCGGGTCCAGATCGAGGCAAATTCCGAGTTACAACCCTCTTCTCAATTTGGCCGCAGAAATACGCCGATCGCAGGGATTGTGCTGACGACAGCCGACCTGGACCAGGTGCTTGGCGTCCTGCTGCTGCGGGAGTTCCAGCCCCTGACGATCTATGCGACCCGCCTGGTGCGTACGACACTTGAGGCGAACTCATTTTTTCGCATGTTGCACCGTGTGCCGAACCAGCTTACCTGGGTGGAGATTGCGGCCGGCGAGAGCTTTGCGCTGGGTGATTCGGGGATAACGTGTACGCCGCTAGCGCTCGAAGGCTCGCTGCCGTTCTATGCGCGTGAGATGGACACAGGGGAGAAGGGGCAGGCGAGTCTTGGACTGGTTCTGGAGAAGGACGGCCGCCGTATTGCTTACACGCCCGCGATGCCGGAGATCACGGAAGAACTTCGCAATATCTACAGGACCTGCGACACCATCCTTGTGGATGGGACCTTCTGGAGCGATGCCGAGCTGAGCCGTACGCACTCCGGCACGCCGCTCGCGCGGTCCATCGGGCATGTTCCGCTAAGCGGAGACGATGGGACCATCGCTTTATTGAAGGACTTAGACTTTCCACGCAAGGTCTTCGTCCATATCAACAATACCAATCCCATCCTCGACAGCAGCAGCGCGGAGCACGGCGCCGTGGTTGCAGCAGGGTGGGAGGTGGCTCACGACGGATGGCAACTGGACCAATGACGACGACGGCAGTAGATACAGAGAACAGGCTACTTTCGCGGCAGGAGCTGCGCGACCGGCTGCAGGCGGTGGGTGATAGCCGCTATCACCATCGCCACCCCTTCCACCTGAGGATGCACAAGGGCGAGCTTACGCGCGGCCAGTTGCAGGCCTGGGCATTGAACCGCTACTACTACCAGAGCCGGATCCCTATGAAGGACTCGTTGATCCTGGCCAAGAGCGACGATCCAGCCTTTCGCCGGGCATGGCGCAAGCGAATTCTGGACCATGATGGCGACCAGGACGGCTACGGCGGCATTGAGAAGTGGATTCAGCTTGCGGAGGCCTCCGGGCTTTCTCGCGAGCAGGTTATTCCGTGTACCGGCATTCTTCCGGGAGTTCGCTACGCCGTTGATGCCTATCTTGCGCTGGTGCGCGACAGCTCGCTGCTGGTGGCGGTTGCATCTTCGCTGACGGAGCTGTTTTCCCGCGACCTGATCTCTCTCAGGATGGACCAGATGCGAATTCATTATCCGTACCTGGTGCCCGGTCTGGCGTACTTTGTAGGACGTCTTACACAGGCGCCGGAAGATGCTACCTTCGCCTTTGACTACGTCGCGACCCATGCGAAGACGCGGCACCAGCAGGAGCAGGTCATTGGAGCTCTTGAGGCCAAATGCGCCATCCTGTGGGCGCAGCTCGATGCGATTGATTACGCGTATGTATCGCCCGGCAACATCCCTCCGGGAGCCTTTGTTCCCGCGGCTGACTGATTGGAAAAGGATTGTCTGAGATGGAATTGAACTCAACGCCACGGCTGGCTCCCGGCTGCCGCCTGCATCCGACGGACAGCGTTCTGCTGATTCCTGAGGGGACACTGAACCTGACTGGCCCGTCGCGCGAGATATTGTCGATGCTGGATGGGAAGCGGACTGTCTCCGATGTCGTTACCGCGCTGGTCCAGCAGTATGAGGATGTGGATGAGAAGGAGATCGGCGAAGACGTGCTCAGCCTGCTGAATCGTTTGCAACAGCGGGGAGTCTTAAGAGTAGGAGCATGACCTCGCCAGCCGCCATCTCGACGCCACGCTCGCCGCTGTCGCTCATCGCTGAGGTGACGCACCGCTGTCCGTTGCACTGCCTCTACTGCTCGAACCCGCTCGAGATGCAGCGGGCGGAGGCAGAGCTTACGACCGAGGACTGGACCCGTGTCTTCAAACAGGCGGCAGAGATGGGCTTCCTGCACCTGCACCTTACCGGTGGTGAACCCCTGGCGCGCAGGGACCTACCGGAGCTGATTCGGGCGGGTCGCGAGGCTGGTCTGTACGTCAACATGATTACCTCGGGCGTTGGCATGACGGAAGAGCGCCTTGCCGGGCTGGTGGAAGCAGGTCTCGAGCACCTGCAGCTTTCGTTTCAGGACATTGAAGAGGCATCCGCAAACCACATTGCTGGAACGCGCGCTCATGCGATCAAGCTGGCGCTGGTGCCGGTGCTGAAGCGCTATCCGCTGGCCTTTACGATCAACCTTGTGGTCCATCGCATGAACCTGGATCACCTGGAGGAATTCATCGCGCTGGCCGAGGATCTGCACCCGGATCGACTGGAGATCGCGCATGTTCAGTACTACGGCTGGGCACTGAAGAATCGTGCTCTGCTGATGCCGACCGAAGAACAGGTGGAGCGGTCCATCCCTATCGTGGAAGCAGCGAAGGAGAGGCTGAGGGGCAAGATTCACGTGGAGGCGGTGTTTCCGGACTACTTCGGCAGCTTTCCCAAGGCGTGTGTCGGCGGATGGGGTCGCCAGATGATGCTGATCGACCCGGCGGGACAGGCTCTGCCGTGCCACTCTGCTGCCGTCATTCCCGGCATGGTCTTCGACAACGTTCGCGAGCACGATCTCGAGTGGATATGGAAGTGCTCGTCTGCGTTCAATCGCTTTCGCGGAGACGATTGGATGTCGCCCACCTGCCAGGCGTGCCCTCGCAAGGAGAAGGACTTTGGCGGTTGCCGCTGCCAGGCCTTCCTGATGACGGGCGACCCGAATGCCATCGACCCGGTCTGCAGCCTCAGCCCCGATCACGATCTCCTGAAGGACCTTCGGGTCTCAAAGCCTGAAGTCCTTCCGATCTGGCGCGGCTAATTTCCCGCATGTAAGCCCTACGAAACCCTCCTGCTAACCGGGCGCGGCAGGCTATCCCCCTGCCTGCGCCCGTACGGTTAGAAGTTATAGCTGATCTCTCCGGTGATGGTGCGGGGAGTGACGTAGTGGGTTCCGGAGAAGGTGGAGAGGAAGTTGTACAGCGCGTACTTGTTGGTCACGTTGACCGCCGTCAGGCGCACCCCGATCTTGTGTTTGTCGCCGTGGAAGAGATTGTCTTCGCCAACAGCGATATCGAAGAGGTTACGCGGCTGAATGCGCGGTGGGTTGCGATCATCGTTCGCCGTGTTGGCTGCAGGAATGTGCAGCAGGCTTGAGGTCAGCTGCGATGCCGGGCAGATGTTGGGCAGCGCGCTGGTGGGAGTGGCACTGACGCCTCCGCAGGCAAGGCCTGCCTGGAACTGTTGATCGGCCGTGAGGCTTCCAAGATTCACAGCCGGTTCACCGTTGATGGTTAGCGGAGTGCCGTTGCTGTTGAACGAGAAGTTTGCGCAACCGCTATTGGGGTCGAGCACGTTGTAGCACGGAGTCGCGCCCGCGACCTGTCCGCTGTCGTAGCGCCAGTTGAAGCCGATCCACGTGCTCTTGCGCATCGGCAGCGCGTATTGCAGATGCGTGGTCTGATTGAAGCGTTCGTCGTGATCGATACGGAAGGGGTAGCCACCCGGAGCGCCGACGGTAGCTCCTACGCCGCCGATCTGCGGATTGAAGAAGCGGGCCGAGACCGAGGACATGACGACGAACGCTGTGAAGCCGTGCGTCTCGGGGACGTTGGCCCGGAGGGCGAATCCCGGAATCTTGGAGTTATGCCATGCGATGGGAAAGGTGATGGGGGTCGCGCCAAAGACGCTGAAGTCGAAGGCGTTGTGGGTGTACTTCCAGATGTACTCGCCGCTGACGACGAGGTGTTTGCCGAAGGCCTGCTGGATCCCGGCGTGGAACTCGTTGCGCGAACCGGGATCGAAGGGCGTCGGGGTGCAGCTTCCCAGCGTGAGGAAGATTCCCTGGATCACCGGGTCGTAGCAGCCCTTGGTGGAGAGCACGAGGTTCTCGTTGAACGGAGTCTCCTGCGCTCTGGCATAGGAGACGCGGAGAATCGTGTTCGTTCGCTTGATGTTGTACGAGATGCCGACGCGCGGCTCTGCCTGACGCTGCACGGCAAGTCCGTTATAGAGATCGCCGCGGATGCCCAGATTGAGCAGCCAGGGGCCTTTGGTGATCTGGTCCTGCGCGTACAGCGCAAGCTGCTTGATATCGGTACGTCCGTGCCAGGTGTATTTGGAACCTCCGCGCGTGAGGTCATGCGGCAGCAGTACGGGGTTGAAGGCGACGTTGGGAACCAGACCGGAGCCGGCGCACTGGCCGGGATCGTTGAATCCGTTCACCGGGTTGTCGTTCGCGTCGAGGCACGGCGCATTCAGACCTGGAGCTACCAGGCCGGTGCCGAGATTCTCCCGCAGGAACGTCTGCTGATACATCGCGCCAACCTTGACGTTGTGAATGCCCTTTACCCACGAGACGTCAGAGTGCACGCCGGTGTTTGTGAGGGTGCGGTACTGCTGGACGGTCTCCTGCTGAATGGGGCCAAGGTCGGCCAGCGGGTTGTTGCTGGGATAGTAGTTGTAGGCGTCACGACGAACGTATGCGCCGAAGTTGAGCACCGTGTTCTGGTCGATGATGTGGGTCCAGGTGGGTGCAACGTTGACGGTCTCGATCTTGGAACGCTGATCCGCGCCGCCGACGGGATTTCCGAACTGGTCAGTGACGCTCATCGTGTCGAAGGAGTTCGGAGTCTGGAACCAGGAGCGCGTGTACTGCAGGTTGGTGTGAAAGGAGTCCTCGTCCTTGAACTGGTAGTCGACGCGATCGAAGATATTCTGCTGGTTTCCTTTGTCGTGCAGGGTCTGAAACTCGGGCCCATCGAGGAAGCGGCCGGAGTTCATTCCACTGACCGCGACGAAGTTGCCCCACCGTTGGCCTCCGTAGGCGACGTTGCCGTCCACGGAGGTTGTGCCGAAGGTTCCGTAGTCGAGCGCAATGCTGCCGTGCGGTGTTGTTACGCCCTGCCCGGAGCGGGTGGTGGCTTTGATGATGAGGCTGGTTTTGTCACCGTATTCCGCAGTCGGAGCGCCGCCGATGACCTCAAGCGACTGAACTGCATTTGCGGGAAGCTGGTTGGAGAAGACCTTGCTCTGCTGGTCGGTGATGGGCTGACCGTCGATCGAGAAGGAGTTCTCCGCATGATCGCCCAGGCCGTGAAACATGCCATTGGAATCGGCGGATACTCCGGGCGAGGAGAGCGTGACGATGGAGCTGAGCGAGGAGGATTGGCTTTCGACCGGCAGACGATTGATGACGCCGCGGTCGACATCGGTGTGGAAGGTGGAGTCGTTCTCGATGAGGTCCGACCCTCCCTCGACGGTCACGGTGGTCGAAGATCCCGCAAGCGAGAGCTGGATCGGCACATTGAGGGGCACGCTTGCGTTGACGTCAACCGGCTTGGTCGTCGGATCGAAGCCTTCGGCAGTCACGTTGATGCGGTAGGGATTGATGGGGACGTTATAGAAGTGGAACTGACCTGAGGCGTCGCTGGTTGCAGTGCGGATGTAGCCGCTGACGTGGTTGGAGATCTGTACCTTCGCACCTGGAACTACGGCGCCTGTCGGGTCAGTAACCGTGCCGGTAACTGTACCGGAGTTGCCCTGGAAGGCATGTGCGCGCGGTGACAGGCCTGGAAACGAAAATAGGAGAACGGAGAGAAGCCAGAAGAGGCAATGACGCATGGGGAAAAGCTCCTGTCGAACTGAAAGGGAGGAGATGCAGTTCCAGAAGAGGTTCTGAACTGCACCAGACAGGTATGCGATCTTGTAGGGAGAAAAGCTCTTTGAGAATCGAATACCTGCAGGAACTAGGCGTAGCTCTCTGCAGGGGGAGGACGGCTGGCCATCTCGAAGCGCCAGCGGAACAGGCGGACGGCTTTCGCGGCTACGGAGTCCAACCGGTGTATGGATAGCGTTGGTTCCGGAGCATAGTGGTCCGGGGGCGCAAGCGCGGAGTGCATGGCGACGCACAGCGGGCAGTGATCGTCCGGTGACGGGCTGTTCTGGTGCGATCCCTGCTTTAGCCCGGAGAACTCGGCGTGAGTGTGAGCGAGCTGAGCCGTGCTCATCAGGCAGACCGCCAGCACACACACGAGCGCGAGCACCTGCAGCCACAATGGCCTGCGGTCCTGCACCCCGAGTTTGGAGATCATGCGCATCAGGATAATTCTATTTTGTTTAGCACAGCGGGTGCGAGATACCAAACCTCGCCATCCTTCTGCTCACCCAGGCGTCTAACCAAGCGCTGCACTAAACTGTGGAATCAGATCTATGGGTAAGACGAAGCGAATCCGCATTAAGTTCCTCCTTCTTTTTGTTTTCGCTGGCGGCTTGCAGATGCCTGCAGCCTCGCTACTGGCCCGGGCAGCACAGCAGAAGCCGCTGCCATCTGCCAGTACAGCCGCACCGCACCGTACACGCCTGATTCTGAAGGACGGAAGCTACCAGCTTGTGATGAGCTACAGGATCGTCGGCGACCGCGTTCTCTACATCTCTGCAGAGCGCGGCGGGGCCCAGGAGGAGATTCCCGTAGCACTGGTGGACTTTGAGGCGACGAAGCGGTGGGAGCGCGACCATACGGAGACTCCTGATGGGCAGAATCAGGGATCCACGCCCGGCATCGATCCCGAACTCCTGAAGGAGGAGGCGGATCGTGCTGCCATGACTCCGGAGGTCGCTCCCGATCTGCGGCTTCCTGAGCTGGACGATGTTCTCGTGCTCGACACCTTCCAGGGCCAGCCTCAACTGGTGCCTCTGCCTCAGTCCGACGGCGAGCTCAATCGCAACACGGCGCACAACATTCTGAGAGGCATGGTCAACCCGCTCTCCAGCCCGCATCAGCTGGTGCAGCTCAAGGGCGAACGCTCCATGGTGCAGTTGCACGTCGATCGGCCGGTCATCTACATCCGCCTGGGTGAGGCTGCCGTTGTTCCGGATGGAACTACTCCGCTGACGGTGGATACCCATGGCGCCTCTACCGCGATGAAGGACGGGCCGCCGCACGACCCGGCATCCAGTCAATACGTCATCGTGCGCGCCGATGTAAGGACGGGCTCTCGAGTCGTAGCGTCCTTCAAGATCGGCCTCCTGGGAGGTGTCCAGCAGATCGAAGACGTCGTGCAGACGACACCGGAGACGCTTCCCGGAGGGCACTGGATGAAGCTGACGCCCAGGCAGCCCCTTAGCTTTGGCGAGTATGCCCTGATGGAGGTCCTGTCGGATCGCGAGGTCAATCTGGGGGTGTGGGACTTCGGGGTTCATCCGATGGCGCCAGCCAATCGCGACGCGATTCTGCCGCAGCCGAAGCGCCCCTTCGCGCTTTCGCCGCGACGTCCGGATCAGTGAAAGTTAGCGGGAAGAGCGGATGACGGTTGGCACTTTTTCGCGCTCCATCGTCAGCCCTCGGCCTGCGACGGCTACGTTGTCGCGGGTGGTCTTGGCCTTGTACATCATCTCGTCCGCGGCGCGGAGGATGTTCGGAACGGTGTTGCCGTCTTCCGGGTAGGTGGCCAGTCCGAAGCTGCCCGAGAGCTTGAGCGAGAGCCCTGCTCCTTCCAGGAAGGGATTCCTGCGCAGGTCTTCCCATAGCGCCAGCGCGGCGCCTGTGGCGGCTGCCTTGCCCATCCCTGGCAGCAGGGCGACAAACTCGTCGCCACCGTAGCGGAAGGCGGCGTTGGCAGGGCCGAGCGACCGGCGCATCAGGTTTCCTACCTCGGCCAGCAAACGGCTGCCAATCAGGTGACCGTGCGTGTCGTTGACGGACTTGAAGCGGTCCAGATCCATGAACATCAGACTGAACTCCTGCCGCTTCGCGACCTGCTCTTCCAGCATGGTGTAAAGGTGCCTGGCGTTGAAAAGGCCAGTGCAGTCGTCGGTAATGGTCAGTTCCTGGATCAGCGTCATCGATCGCGCATTTTGAATCGCGATGGCGGCATAGTCGCAGAGAATACGCAGGAAGGAGATTGAGTATTCGGAGAGCAGGTCCAGCTTGCTGTTGAGCAGCTGGATGACGCCCAGGGTCTTGTCGCCGGAGCGTACTGGGACGCAGGCGATCGACTGGATGTTGAGATCAGGATGCCGTGCGGAGAAGGCCGCCCATTGAGGATCGAGCTTTACGTCCGGGACCACCAGCGGATTTCCTGTGGATGCAACCCAGCCTGCGACGCCTTCGCCCATGGGAACCCGCAATCCGCGGAGAGTCTCTGAGTTCTCGCCGACTGCGATGGCGTAATAAAGCTCGTTGGTCTTTTCATCGACCAGCAGCATCGACCAGCGCTCCGGCCCGAAGAACTGGGCCATCTTATTCATGATGGCGCTCAGAATCTCCTCAAGCTCCAGGCTGGCGGTCAACGCGCGCGCGACATCATGGAACACCCTCAGGTGATCCAGCTGGCGACTGTCGACAACCTCGAGCTGGCGCCGGTCTTTTAACACAGATCCCTTCAAATCGAACAGTTCTGAAACTCCTTGGTACGGCTTCGCTCTCTGTGGCGAAGGCTTTCACTGCTGAGAACTCTATCCACCGATATGGACCATATTGCGGGACGGCTTCTCAAATCCAGGCTCGCCGATATGATGACGCTCTTCTTTTGTGAAGACGACTTGCCGGATATACGTTGCCAGCTCGTGATCGGTTCCGCCCCGAAGCATGCGGCCATATAGATCGTGGTCGGTCTGAGAGAAGAGGCAGGTGCGCAGCTTTCCGTCCGAGGTGATGCGGATGCGGCTGCAGTGCCCGCAGAAGGGGCGCGATACGGGCGCAATGATGCCGATCTCTCCCTGGCCATCTTCGAAGGTAAACCTCCGCGCAGTCTCGCTTGCTACGTTCCGGGGCAGCTCCACCAGCGGGCTGTATGCGTTCAGGCGGTCCAGAATCTCGCTCATGGTCACCACCGTCTCCGGTCTCCAGCTACGGTCCTCTTCCAGAGGCATAAATTCGATGAAACGTACGATGACCTTCTCACGCCGGGAAAACTCCGCAAATGCCTCTATTTGGTGATCGTTGAAGCCGCGAAGCAGGACGCAGTTTACCTTCACCGGGCCGAGGCCTGCCTCAGCCGCCCTCCGGATACCAGCCAGAACCCGGTCGTAGCTTCTGGGAACTCGGGTGATTGCAGCGAAGGTCTCGGAATCGACTGCGTCCATACTGACCGTTACTCGGCCCAGGCCAGCCTGTTTCAGGGGCTCCGCCAGACCTTCCAGCAGGTGGCCGTTGGTGGTCAAAGCGAGGTCAAGGGGGCTGCCATCCTGCGTGGGTTTTCCATCGGGGTCGAAGGCGGTCCTGAGCATTGCCAGTTCGCGAACCATGTTCACCAGACCGGCTCGCAGAAGAGGTTCACCCCCGGTCAGGCGCACTTTTTCAATACCGAGGCTGACCATCAGGCGAACCATGCGCAGATAGTCTTCAACCGGCAGTTCGCTATACTGCGCACCCTCGTTCCCCGTGCGGCAGTACACACAGCGATAGTTGCAACGATCGGTTACCGAGAGACGCAGATCGGTGATCGCCCGTCCGAAGCGGTCGCGGAGACGTGAGTGCCTGGTCTGCTCATCGCTCAGACCGTCAGTCTCATCCCAGGCTGCCGGAGATGGGGAGATCGTCGCCATGGCCTTCTTCTTCAAAACGATTCGATGCGCGTGGCTGAAAAGCGGAGCAAAGGATATAGAGCCTTAAGTATAGATCGCTGGCGGGAAAACCCCAAAAAAACGGGCCTCTCGACCTGAACCTGACAATAAGGATCGCTCGTCCCCACCCTATGAAGAGGCTTTGGTTGCGCGCACTGCCCTGGTCAGCTCCGGGACAATCTCGAACAGATCGCCCACCACGCCGTAGTCGGCAATCTCGAAGATCGGCGCGTTCTCGTCCTTGTTGATTGCGAGAACCGCCTTCGAACCCTTCATGCCGACAAGGTGCTGGATCGCCCCGGAGATCCCCACCGCGACATATAACTTCGGAGAAACCGTCTGCCCGGAGCTGCCCACCTGGCGGTCCATCGGGAGCCAGCCGTTATCGCAGATGGGGCGCGAAGCAGCGAGCTCGGCTCCCAGAACCTCTGCCAGTTCCTCAACCAGGGGAAGATTGTCCTGCTCGCCGATTCCGCGGCCGACCGAGACGATCACCGAGGCAGCCGAGAGATCGACGGTCTGCGATGATTCGCGGAATGGTTCTCCTGGTTTGGTGCGTATCTGGTCGGCGGAGAGCTGTGGGGTGAATGTCTCGGTCGGGGCGTTGCCGTTCTCGAGAGTGTCTGCCCGAAATGTTCCTGCCTGGATGGAAACGAAGCATGGGCCTGGGCCCGTCTGGCGGTAGTCGGCATTCAGCTTGCCCTGCATCAATTGCCGCACGAAGATGGGCGATCCTGAGTCGCCGGATGCCCGGAATGCGATGACGTCGCTGATCAGCACCTGCTGGAAGCGCGTCGCCAGCGCCGGGGCGTAATCACGCACCTGGTAGGTATGGGGAAAGAGGACAAAAGCTGGTTGCTCGCTTCGAATAAGTTGTTCGAGCGAAGCCACATACCCGTCAGCGGTGTACTGGGCCAGCAGTTCGTGCTCGACCGCGAAGAACTTGTGCAGCTTCTTCGTGCTTAACTCCGGCAGAAGAGAGGCAGCGCTCAGTGCCAGCACCGCTGCTGAACACTCCAAGCCCAGCTTCGCCGCCAGTTGCTGACCCGCTGCCACCGTCTCGAAGCTCATCCGGTTCCAGGCGCCGCCGCGCTGCTCTACAACGACAAGCACTCCGCTCATATCACCCTCACCTCGAACTTCAGCTTCTCGACGATCTTTGCGGCAATCTCCTGCGGAGAGCCGGCCAGCATCTCCGTCTTCTTCTGCTTCTCCGGCAGGTACACGTGTTCGAGCGAGACGGCAGGGCTGACGGCAGCGGCCGCTGCAGGAACGGTCTTCAGCTCTTTGGTTTTGGCCTTCTTGATCCCCATCAGGGTGGCGTATCGCAGCTTGTTTCCACCGGATTGGATCGTGAGCAGCGCGGGCACAGGCATCTCGACGTGCTGAAACCATCCGTCTTCGAGTTCGCGCTTGACCTTCAGGCCGCCGGTGGTGGGTTCAATCTGCATGATGATGGTGGCGTGCGGTATGCCCAGCAGTTCGGCCAGGACGACGCCCGTCTGTCCAAGTCCAAGGTCGTCGGACTGCAGGCCCGTCAGGATCAGGTCCGGCGATTCTGTCTTGATTGCCTCGGCTAGGATCCTTGCGACGCCTAGCGTGTCGCGCGAGTCCAGATCATCGCACTCAATATGGATGGCCCGATCAGCGCCTTTTGCCAGAGCCTCGCGCAGGGTGCTCTGGACGCGCTCCGGGCCTGCGGATACGACGATGACCTCACCTGCGCCCTGCTTCTCCCTGAGCTGCAGCGCCTCTTCGAGAGCATAGGCGTCCGGCTCGTTAATGGTGTAGGTCAGGTCACCTTCTTCGATCCACCGGCCGTTCGCGGCGATGCGAAGTGGAGCATCGCGTTCCGGCACCTGTTTGATGGCTACGACGATCTTCACTGCGCTCCTCCTGGTTCCGGTGGTGGGTTGGCTTCAGGTTGCGACGCCGACAGCGCACGCGCGGTGAGTTGCGCGATATCCAGCAACTGCGGCGGATGCTCTGAGACTGCAGGCAGCGCATCGCGGAACATCGTATTGCAGAAGGGGCAGGCGGTTCCGACAACCTCGGCCCCGGTGCCTGCAAGCTCACGGGCGCGAACATGGCTGACGCGCTCGCCTTTCTCTTCGCCGAGGAACGCAAGTCCCCCGCCGGCGCCACAACAGAAGCTGCGTTCGTGCGAGCGCGGTGCCTCCACCAGCGTCCCTGCCTGCTTCACTACCGATCGCGGCTCCTCGTAGACATCGCGGTAGCGGCCCAGGTAGCAGGGATCGTGATAGACGATGCTCTCGCAGTTCTGTCGGGGAAGCCGGTCACGATGTCGCGCCATGAACTCTGAGTGATGCTCGATCTCGGGGGCGATACCGAACTCCCTCCAGTCGGTCGCGATGGTACGGACGCAATGAGGGCAAATCGTGACGATCTTCTTCACCTTCGCGGCCTCGAAGCTCTTGAGCCCGGTTTCGGCTAGATTCTGGAAGACGAGATCGTTACCCAGCCGCCGTGCGGGGTCGCCTGTGCACTTCTCCTTTTTGAGAACTCCGAAGCTGGTTCCGAGGTGCTGCATCACGCGGGCGAAATCGGCGATGATCTCCCGGCCCTTGGGATCGTAGCTCCCCATACAGCCCAGCCATAGGCAATACTCCTGGGTGCCGTCGAAGATAGGAAACGCCTGTTTCTGGATGAACTTATCTCGCTCGAGCGCGCTCAGGCCAAGGGCATTGCCGTTTTTTTCGAGCGCGAGAAAGAGCTTGGTCCCGTAATCGTCCTCCCATGCACCGGTATTTGTGGCTCCGCGCCTCAGTCCGACCAGAACAGGCACATGCTGAATCCCCACGGGACACTGAAACTCGCAGCTTCCGCAGGTGGTGCACTCAAACGCGGCCTCCATGCTGAGGTACTTCGCTGGAGGATTGTCGGGCGAAGCGATGCGGGACTCAGTGAGTAGGGGCACGTCCGAATGAGGACCGAACTTGTTGAGATAGGTGCGCAGGCCAAGGATGATCTCTTTTGGATTGAGAATCTTTCCGGTTGTCGCTGCGGGGCAGTGCTCCGTGCATCGGCCACACTCGACGCAGCTGTAGGTCTGCAGCGAGGTGAGTTGCGTCAGATCTTTTCCTGCGACCAGCCCGAAGTCCTCGTCTCCGGTGAGAGGGGGAATCTGCGCAAACCCCGGCTTCTTGAGAAAGACGGTTACGGGACTGAGCACCAGATGAAGGTGCTTGGTGTGGGGAATCAGGGGAAGGAAGATGAGTAACGTCAGGGTATGGGTCCACCAGAGCAGACGCGCCGCGGTACCGCCGTCCTGTACGAGGAAGGCAGCGAGATAGCTGACCATTAGGAGAAAGATCAGCAGGGCGATCACGCCGGACTCATAGGAGAGCTTCTCTCCCAGCCAGAGAGGGCGTACGAAGAAGCGGCGGATAAACAGGCCGGTGATGGAGATGGCGACGAGCATGGCCCATGCTGCGGCAAAGAAGAAGTAGAAGCGACCGGCTACTCCGGTGGTCGAGAGGAAGCCGTGTCCGAAGCCGAGAGCGACGTGATTGAGGCTGACGAGGGCAAAGGCGAGGAATCCCCAGAAGACGAACGCATGAGCGAGGCCGGGAAGGGGCCGCTGCCGTATGACCTTCGACTGGCAGAGCACCTCCGAGAGGAATGTCCAGACCCGCTTCCCAATCGTGCTCGATTTATAGTTCGGATCTTTCTTCGAGCGAAGGATGGTGCGAAGGATGGGGGCGAAGCGCCAGAAGAAGAGACCGGCGGAGAGGAGAATCCCAACGGCGAGGAGAATGCTGTCGAGCGGCGCAAAAGCGGCGGGCTCCGCGAGGGAGCCCGAGAACACGCGATCGGAATTTGAAGAAAAGAGAGCGATACCGGGAAAGGTATGGGGTAGAGCCGTCGAAGGAAGCCTGCCTGCAATCATCCGAACCTGTCCGCGAGCAGGCGGTCGTGAGACCGGATGCTCGATCTTTCGAACAATCTTTCGAGGCCGGGCGAGATCAGAGCTGACGAAAGCGTTAGTAGCTGAGGAACTCGTTCGTGCCGCGGCGCAGACGTATACCAGCCAGCAGGAAGATCACCGCCAGCACGCCCGTGATGGCATCCCAGTAGACCATAGGATGTGCCATCCCCGGCGAGAGCGTGAAGTCCTGACCTGCCCAGATCGTCACCAGCAAAAAGACGATCAGGCACTGAAAACCGATGACCAGGAAGAGTTGGCCGCGACGGCGGCGCCTGTCCAGGAGGTCGACTTCTTCGGGGGTCAGATTTCGTTCTTCGATGGGCAGCAGCGTGTTAGCCATGATTCTCTTTCAGTCTCCCTGCGTTTTGTTCCGGTTCGAGGGAAGCACCACCGATGGGCAGCAGCTTCTGCTCTATTAAAACATAGAGCGTTGTGGTGATCTTCACTTCTTGCCGGCACGCGGTTGATAGCGATCCGTTCAGCAGGCGGAAGCATAGCTGAATGACCATTCATTCGTAAAGGAGGCAAACTCCACCTAGATGAAGGCGACAGACTGAATCCCGGCGACCTCGAAGCGCTTGCGGCACCGGACATTTTTGCATCCCACCATGTCGTCGCGGCGCACCATGTAGCTCTGGGCCTTGGCGAAACGTGCGCGGTCGCGCTCGTCTGCTCCGCGGGGGAGCTGACTCTTTTTCCGTCGGACAATCCAGCTGAGCTCGTATTCTCCCTGCTGTCCGCAGTGCGGGCAGGTCATGGTGTGGGTCCGCTGCTCCGGACGCTCATCGAAAAAGTCCCGTTCTTCCATCCTGCACCTCTCGGCTGCGGCCCGCTTTTTTGGGGAAGGGCCGCAATCCTTCTTGCGTCCGGCGGTTACCGGACCATAAGTACAAGAGTATTGCATAATCGCAGAGGGCCTCGCACGTCGTCGGGTGCAGGTCTACGGTGCAGGCTTATGAGTAAGGCGAAGAAGAAGATTTTTTCGTTGGTTAAGGCCGCGAAAGAGAACGCCCGTGAGCGCGTCGGCCAGCCTCCGCCCGAGCGTGTTCTGCCAGATCCGAAACAGAAGCGCGCAATAAAAGAGAAGCATAAAGAGACGCTTGCCGATCTCATCAACAGGACAGGAGAAGAACAATGACGCCATTCCGCATTGGCACACTCAGCCTTGTATTAGCTGGCCTTACTTTTTCGAGCCAAGCGCAGACCATTCAGGTCAACAAAGAGAACCGAACGATTGCAATTACGGCGACGGACAAGGTCACGGCGATTGCGGATCAGGCCACGTTGCATGTGGGATTTATCGCTTATGGCCCCGACAGCAATACGGCATATGCGAACGGCTCGAAGCTGTCTAATGCAATCGTGAAAGCGTTGACTGGAGCGGGCGTACCGAAGGAGTCCATCCAGAGCGAGAACCAGCAGATTGCGCCGGTCCAGAACTATCAGGTCGATAAGCTGACAGAAGCGCAGAAGGCGCAGCGACAGTTCCAGGTGACGCAGAGCTGGACGATCAAGATGAATGCGGATGACGCGGCGAAGGCACTGGATGTTGCCGTGAAGGCTGGAGCAAATCAGTCCGGACAGATTGATTGGGGCTTCAAGGATGAGAATGCGCCTGAGGCACAGGCAGCAGCCAAGGCGCTGAAGCGCGCGCATGACCAGGCCGAGCAGATGGCGACCAGTCTGAATGCGAAGCTCGGATCGTTACTTTACGCCAGCAACGAGGTTCAGCCCAGTGGCCCGCGGCCGATGTTTCGCGCGATGGCGGCAGCGCCGGCGATGGAGAAGGTGCAGCCGTTAGCGATCAATCCGCGCGAAGTAGAGAAGATGGCAACGGTATACGCTGTCTTTGCCATTGAATAGCTGAAAGATTGCGAGTGGCCTGCCTCGTAAGGTAACCAGAAAGAGACGATCCATGCCCCAGTACACCTATCGCGAACTGAAGCCGACGCCCGAAGCCGAATCCACCTACCGCCGCTGGCTGGCGCAGCTGAACGACGAGTTCACGCGCCATCAGTCTGTCGATCGCCGGTCGGAGATTGTGCGCGATGAGCTCTACCAGATGTACCTGGGCAGGCCTCACGGGGGCCGCACTCCGGTCACGCTGACCAGCGAGCTTGCCAGCCATGCCCTGACGGAGTGCTTCGACCCTCGGAACGTGACGCTGGAGCCGGAGTATTACGGGGATATCGATGCGGACAAATATGCCATCCGAAAGCCGTTGATCTGGTTCTGGCAGATGTTCGACCGCTCTCCGCTGGGGCTGAATCACTGGCTCGGCTTTCGCTTTCGTTGCATGCTCGGGCACCACATCTTCAAATCGATGGGCAAGGGCGTGAAGATCTTTCACAACGTGGAGTTCACCTATGGGTACAACCTCACCATTGAGGACAACTGCACCATCCACCGCAACGTGATGCTGGACGATCGTGGAGGCATCATTCTGCACGAAGGAACCAGCATTTCGGACTATGCAAATGTCTACTCGCACACGCACGACATCAACGTGCAGGCTGACGTGACGAACAAGCCTACAGAACTGGGGCCGCGGGCTCGCGTGACCTATCACGCCACGGTGCTGGCGGGTTCAAATGTGGGCGAGAATGCCATGCTGGGAGCGATGGGACTGGCGACCAAGCCTGTTCCGCCAGGCGTCGTCTCGGTTGGAATTCCGGCAAAGGTCAAGATCGAGAAGAACGCTTCTTCTTCGTAGAAGTCATAATCCTGCAGGCGAGATAACCACCAAAGACTCGCGGCATCCTACCGGGTGGGGGTGCCGCGTTGTTTCATCTGCTGTCCGTCGTGAGCCTTATCCTCGCCTTCCTTTGTGCTGCCTGGATTGCGTTTGACGTCCTTCGCAGGCCGCAGCACATGGCGGTGATGAACGTCGTTTGGCCCATCACGGCCCTGTACTTCGGCCCTGTAGCGGTATGGGCGTACATGCGATTTGGACGCCCGCAGTTACACGCTGCGATGCAGGAGAAGCAGAAACAAGGGAACCGGCAGAAGAAGGACGAATCGATCCACTGGAACCAGATTGCGGTGGCCACCAGCCACTGCGGCGCAGGCTGCACGATCGCCGATGTCATCACGGAGTTCACGTTGTTTGGGCTGGGGGCGACGCTGCTGGGCTCACGGCTGTGGGCGAGCTTTGCCTGGGATCTGGCTGCGGCGTGGCTGGTCGGGATCGTCTTCCAATACTTTTCGATCAAGCCGATGCGGAATCTCTCCGTCGGAGAGGGAATCGTGGCGGCGATCAAGGCCGATACTTTGTCCATCCTGGCGTTTCAGGTGGGAATGTACGGCTGGATGGCCCTGGTCTACTTCGTGCTTTTCCCCCATCCACACCTGGAGCCCATCGAGCCGGGGTACTGGTCGATGATGCAGATTGGGATGATCTGCGGATTCTTTACCTCGTACCCGATGAACTGGTGGCTTGTGAAGGCAGGATGGAAGGAGAAGATGGGCTGAATCGGCCCGCCGCTGTGCTGCGGCTGCCTCATCCTTTAAGCTAAAGGGATGAATCAGAACTTCATTCTCATCCTCTTCCAGGTGTTTGCGCTGGTACTGGCCTTCAGCGTGCATGAGTGCGCGCATGCCTGGGTGGCATGGCGGCTGGGCGATCCCACGGCCCGCATGCTGGGCCGGGTGACGCTCAATCCCTTGAAGCACCTCGACCTGTTTGGCTCGGTTCTGATGCCTTTGATTGCCCTGGTGTACCACTGGCCGCTGATTGGCTGGGCTAAGCCGACTCCTGTGACCGCGCGAAACTTTAAGAACTACAAGCGCGATGACATTATGGTCACGCTGGCCGGACCTGCCAGCAATCTGCTGCTTGCAACCGGAGCGCTGATCCTTCTGCTGATCATCAAGCACGTGGTGCCGGGAGGAGCGGTTGCTGTCTTCACGGCGATGGCTCTGGCCATGCATTATCCGGGAGTTTCGACCGAGAATCTTCCCGCGCTGTTTCCGTTTGCGCTGCTGCTTTACTTCGTCATCCTGATCAATCTTCTTCTGTTTGTCTTTAACCTGGTTCCATTCCCTCCGCTGGATGGCAGTCGCATTCTGCGGCACTTCTTGCCGTACAACATGCTGCAGATCTATGACCGCATGGGAATGCTGGCGTTGTGGATCTTCATGCTGGTAGCGGGTGGATTTATCTTCCGCGTTTTCCTGTATCCGTTGCAGTCGGCGTTCGACAGCATCCTCGCGGCGATGTAAATGCAGCTTACCGTATCATCACTAGTTGAGACTCATGACCGAACCCACTTCTTCGACGACACGGCCGCGAATTCTGAGCGGTATGCGGCCCACAGGAAAGCTGCACCTGGGCAACTACATGGGTGCTCTGTACAACTGGGTGAAGCTGCAGCACGACTATGAGTGCTACTTCTTTATTGCGGACTATCACGCGCTGACGACCGACTATGCCAACACGGCCAATCTGCGTGGGAACATCCGCGAGGTCATCCTGGATTTCCTTGGAGCCGGGCTGGATCCTGAGGTCTGCACGATCTTTATCCAGAGCGATGTGAAGGAGCACTTCGAGCTGAATGATCTTTTAGGCATGATCACGCCCCTAAGCTGGCTGGAGAGAGTGCCTACCTACAAAGACCAGCAGGAGCAGTTGAAGGAGAAGGATCTCGCGACCTTTGGGTTCCTTGGTTACCCTCTGCTGCAGAGTGCGGACATTCTGCTCTACAAGCCCCGTTATGTTCCGGTCGGCGCCGATCAGGTCGCGCATGTCGAGTTGACCCGGGAGGTCGCGCGGCGCTTCAACCAGTTCTTCCCCGGAGATTTCTATCTCGCCCCGAATGCTGCGCCGTGGGAGATGGGAGCGATTGAGGAAAAAGCGCGTAAGCTCTCTGGCGATAAGACCAGAACGACCTTTTCTGCGCACGAGCTCTATGAGGCGGCACAGCAGACGAAGAAGCTTACCGGCTTTGGCCGCCATGAGATTCTTCCGGAACCGGACGTATTGTTGACGCCTTCCCCGAAACTGCCGGGGACCGATGGCCGGAAGATGTCGAAGAGTTATAACAACACCATCCTGCTATCTGATCCGGAGCGGGAGGTGCGGGCCAAGCTGAAGACGATGGTGACGGACCCTGCGCGGGTTCGGCGCGACGATAAAGGCAATCCCGACGTCTGCCCTGTCTTCGATCTTCATAAGGTGTTTTCGGGCGAAGAGACGCAGCGGAAGGTCCGGGAGGGCTGTACGACGGCGGGCATCGGCTGTATCGAATGCAAAAGCTGGGTAGCGGACGCGATCGTCGAGCACCTGGCTCCAATCCAGGAGCGGCGCCGCCACTACGAGGCGAACTTCGTTGAGGTAAAAGAGATTCTCCGGCAGGGAGCAGTCCGCGCTCAAAAACGCGCGAACCAGACCATGCAGGAAGTCCGCGATGCGGTAGGTCTTTCATCCCTATGACTGACGAAACCCTACATCCAGAGGATGCAAACCTGAAGGCCGAGGAAGCTATAGAGCAGGAAGTTCTCACGGCCACAGAATCGACTGCGGAGGAGTCGCAGCCGCAGGAGCCTTTCGCCCTGAAGCATCCGATCCCTGCTCCCGCACCCGAGCCGAAGCGCATCGCGGCGAAGGATAAAGACAAGGAAGAGGCTTCGCAGTCGCCCTTTTCTGTCCTGGTGGGGCAGGTCTATGACGGCCCGCTCGATCTTTTGCTGGACCTCATTCGCAAGCAGAATATCGACATCTACGACATCCCGATCGCTCGAATCACAGAGCAGTTTCTCGAATACACCCACAAGCTGCAGCAGACGGATGTGGACGCTGCGGGGGAGTTTATCTACACGGCCTCTCTGCTGATCCACATCAAGTCGAAGATGTTGCTGCCGCGCGATCCCAGCGATGTCACCGGTGCAGATTCAGAAGATCCTCGCCGCGAGCTGGTGGAGCGGCTGCTGGAGCATGAGCGCTTCAAGGCCGCAGCCCAGATGCTGATGCAGAAGCAGCAGATCGAGGAGGCAACCTGGACGAATCCCGGTATCCGGGACTTCCGCGATTCGGCGGATGCCGAGCGCGAGATCGCCGCCGATACGGTGGACCTGGTTCGTGTCTTCCAGGACATTCTCGGCCGCCTGCGCAAGCGTCCGGTGCTGGATGTGGACGAGGAGTCGGTCACGGTCGCGCAGATGATCGACTACGTGAAGCGGCGTCTGGTGATGGAAGACAAGGCAGTTTCTTTGCAGAAGCTGCTGCACAACACCCACACCGAGCGCGCTTTGATCTGCATGTTCCTGGCGATGCTGGAGCTTGTGCGCCTGCAGGCGGTCCTGCTGTATCAACCTGTCGTTCAGGGAGACATTCTGGTAAAGAAGGCGGAGAACTTCGATCAGGTCTTCGCCGACCAGCATCAGGCTCGCGACGATTGGAAGTAGCCGCAAAAAAGACTGTGTGCGTACCGGCAGAAGAGGTACATCTGCCGGTACGGACCGAATGAAGATCTTACTATTCGCTCTTTGGGGTTTAGCTGTTTTTGCGCCTCCGGCGGAGGATTCCTGCCAGCGCAGTGATGCCGGTTCCCATCAGCGCGAGCGATGCGGGCTCCGGGGTGGCGGCCACCGGTGTCGTCGGCAGTGTGCCGGTGAACTCCTGGTTATGGACTTCGCCCGTCTGGCCGATCGCGGCTGCGATGAAGGTGCCGGCCATCTGGGAGTTGCCGTTCAGAATCGCGAAGGGCGCTAGCGCCGAAGCCGTCAGCTGGCCGTTGATGGTGACCGTATTCGCATTCGAGAAGTTGAACAGGATGTTCGCATCGGCGCTGCTGTCACCTGAGTTCTGGTGGTCGTTGTAGTAGATCCCCGTGCCCAGGGTGACGTTTGTGCCATCGACGTTGATGATGATCGTCGATCCTGCCGGAGCAATGATGTCCAAAGGATGGTTCGTATCGCCAAACTGAGCAGCCGTGATGTTGAAGATATTGAGGGTGGAGCTGGTCCCCTTCAGCACGAAGAACGAGGGATTGACCGAGGAGTGATTGGTGCCGAGCACCTGCCCGTTCGAAGTCAGCGCAGCAAGTGCCAGCGACTCGTTGTCAAGCGTCGTGCGCAGGGCATTGAAGTCGATACCCGAGGAACCGGTGCTTACGCGATGGCCACCCCCGTTGAAGTTGAAGTTTCCATTCGAGCCCGGGGCGAAGACGTTTCCGTGGCTATTGATATTGAATTGCTCGCCGGGGTTGAGTCCTCCGGTCGAGACCAGGTCGAAGGAGGCGAGTGAACCCCAGGGATCGCTATAGAGATTGCTCCCGATGGTCGTCCCGCGGGTGATCTTGCCGGCAGCGGCCACACGGCCCGTGATATCCGCGTTGGTTGCAATGTTTCCGGCGATAACGGTATTACCGAGGGAGTCGACGGTTCCAAGAGCCACCAGGTTGTACGCGCTGGCTACGCCGAAGGGGGCTAGACCGTCTGCTCTGCAGAGACCTGGGAGAACGGCAAGGCTGGCAGCAAAAAGGAAAGCAAACTTGATCTTCATTATGAAGACTGAGAATGCAAATAACGTGCCAAATCTTCAAAGGGGTCAGAATTGCTAATTTTTCAGACGAAAAGACATGAGGTGTTCCAGGATGTGAAAATATTTGCATAGATAAGATAGGGTTGCCTGTCCTGAGAGAAAAATTTTTCCACTTGCCTGGCCCCGGAAGGTAACGGGAAACTCATTGGTCTCCAATGACCATCCGGGGACTTGGCAGTCAAAAAATGAATCTGTTGGAACCCGACGCGAGCGCTCTTTCTGGGGTTCCTCTGTGCAAAACCGGTCCCTGTGGGGGACTGACGGACGCTCGGGACGCGGGCCACTCTTATACACTCGTAGGCAATGAGCCTCAAAGCAAAGATCGAAGCCGTCATCTACGCGTCGGAAGAACCGGTGACCCTCTCCCAGTTGATGGGCCTGCTCGGGCAGGAGGCCCAGGCCGAGCTGGACCAGATTGCCCAGGCCCAACAGGCGCTCGCGCTGGAGGCCGACGAGTCGGAAGGGATCGAAGGGGACGAGCCCGGAAAAGAAGATGGCGAGGATACCGATGTGGAGGGCCTCAACCGCGAAATCCTGTCTCCTGCGGAAGAGCCGGGGCCTGAAGCCGGCTCTGAGACTGAGCCACACTCTTCCGGAGCTGACGTCTCCGAATCTGTAAACCTGGCTGTGGAGGAACCTGCGACAGAGGAAGGCACTGAGCTACAGACCTCGTCCCGTGATGCCAGGGACGAGAGGGAGAGGAACCGCCGGCTTCGCGACTACTTCCGCTCGATCCTCGACCAGCTGATTCTGGAATACGCGAACGATAACCGCGGGCTGGAGATTCGCGAGGTTGCCAATGGCTACCGCATGGCCACAAAGCCCGAGTACCACGATGCGGTTCGAGGGTTTGTGAAATCGCTCAAACCGCCCCTGAAGCTCTCCCTGCAGGCACTGGAGACGTTGGCGGTCGTGGCTTATAAGCAGCCGGTCACGGCGCCGGAGGTCTCAGAGATTCGCGGCGTAGACTCGGGAGGCGTACTGGGTTCGCTGATGACCCGGAAGCTGGTGACGACTGCGGGACGGAAGCAGGTTATTGGTCGACCCATCCTCTATAAGACGACGAAGGATTTTCTGCTGCGTTTCGGCCTGAAGGACATCAACGAGCTTCCCTCGATCGAAGAGTTCGAGAAGATGGCAGGTGAACTGGCTGAACAGGAGGAGATTCCGATGGAGGCCGCGCCGGAACACCATGCGCCGGAGTCTCCCGAGGAACTGGAGCCTGAGCGCCATACGCATCTTCCCCAGGCCGACGGCAGCCCCGATCCAGTCGATGATCCGCTGGACGATCAGCTTCCCGAGGACGAGCCTGAGGGCTCCCTGGCGGCGGCAACAGAGGTATCCATGCAGGAAGAAGAGCGTCCTCTTGTGGAGGAGTCCAGCCAGTAGCTTCCCCTTTCCTCAGGGCGGATCGACTCCATTCAGGAGATAATGGAGGGATGACTGAACCGACCGAACAGAGGGGCGAGCGCCTACAGAAGATACTTGCGGCAGCAGGAGTAACCAGTCGTCGCAAGGCTGAGCAGCTCATCCTGGAGGGACGGGTTCAGGTCAACGGCAAGGTCGTCACCGAGCTGGGAACCCGGGCAGACGCCGAACGGGACCACATCAGAGTGGACGGCAAGCTGCTTCAAGGAAAAGAGCAGCAGCGCTATTACATGCTCAACAAGCCTCGAGGGTACGTTACTACGCTCTCCGATCCGGAGAAGCGGCCTACGGTTGTCGAGCTGATGGCCAGAAAGCGAGGGCCCCATGGAGAATCGGTACGCCTCTATCCGATAGGACGACTGGACTATCTCTCGGAAGGCCTTCTTCTGATGACCAACGATGGGGACCTGGCCAACAGGCTGTCGAAGGCAGCAGCAGGGGTAGAAAAGACTTATCTGGTGAAAGTAGCAGGGGTTCCGTCGGATGAGGCGATCGACCAGTTGCGTCGAGGCGTCATGATCGATCGGGGTCGTCTCAACGAGGTACGCAGCGGTCGCCGCGACCGTATCCTTACGTCGCCTGCAAAGATCGAGCAGGTACGCGGCGGTGAGAATCCCTGGTTCGAGCTGACCCTGACGGAAGGGCGCAACCGTCAAATCCGCAAGATGTTTGAGGAGATTGGCCATCACGTCGAGAAGATCCGGCGTATCGGTTACGGTGCGCTGCGGCTCGACGTGGCTCCGGGAGAGCATCGAGAGCTGACCCCTGGAGAGGTGATGGCTCTGGAGAGAGCGGCACGTGGACTGAAGGTCACACCAAAGCAGAAGGTCCCGGAATTCGCTCAGCTCCGAAAGCCGGTACCTCCGAAGAAAAAGCGGAAACCCGCCTCATGGAACCAGGGCAGACGGTGACGCTCCTCACAGATTTTGATGTCTCACGCGTGGAGACTGACGAAGCTCCTCAGTTAGCTGATGGCCGCGTTTCGATACGGAAAAAGGATCGATCTTGTCAGGATCAAAGATGAGCGCGGGCATTGACAGCGCTGGTTGCATACGACCAAAATTACTCCCGCTATTCATCTTCCGTGGATGACAAAGCCATATGTAAGAGCATCCAATAGGTGTCGTCCCGACCACAGCGGGGGGCTGTTGTTCATTCGGCAAAACAGCAAATTGCAGTACGCAGCAAAGGAGTAACAGTGGCAATTGAAAAAGCTACATTTGGAGCAGGATGCTTCTGGGGTGTAGAAGCAAAGTTCAATGAAATTATTGGAGTACTCGATACAACGGTAGGCTACGAAGGCGGAGACCTCGAGCAGCCGAGCTACCAGGATGTGTGCACGGACCGCACTGGCCATGCGGAAGTCGTTCAGGTTATGTTCGACAACTCACGGATCACGTACGAGAAACTCCTCGATGCATTCTTCGCGATGCACGATCCCACGCAGCTGAACCGGCAGGGACCGGATGTGGGAACGCAGTACCGCAGTGTGATCTTCACTCATAATGAATCCCAGGCAACAGAAGCCAGGGAGAAGATCGCGGAGTTGAATGCCTCAGGCACCTATCGAAACGCCATCGCGACGCAAGTGCTTCCGACGAAGGTCTTCTGGAAGGCGGAGGAGTATCACCAGCGTTATCTGGAGAAGCGTGGGATGGTGAGCTGTCATATCTAAACCCCGGGGCGGGAAGCAAACGTTCTTTGTCTTTCCGCTCCGTCTCAACCGAAGATTCGCGGAACCTTCGTTTGAGAGATAGAAGATTTTCTAAGAACCTAAGACTAAGGAAATTCCGGCGAAGCCGTCTCTTGATATCTGAAGCCATACACCGTCACATATCCGTGAGCAAATAGATAGCAGAAGCTCGAGGCCAGGTTGAAGATGACAGCCTCGTGGGTATTCCTGACCCCTACAAAGATCAGGAAAAGACATTGGACTCCGAGAAGGAGGACGATCTCCACGATAGAGCCGCTCCAGAAGACCCATTTGCGTGCGCGATTCATAATCCACATCAAACCCGACACGCAATTCATGCAGAGCGACACAATATAGATGCCCATTACATTGGTCAGATCCTGGTATTTCGCTCCAAGAAGCCAGAGATACAGCTTAGGCCACGCGAACGCGATTGCGACCAGAGGAACGCAGGCGAGAGTAGTAAGTGCGATGAATGTGATGAATGTTTTGCGTAAATGGGTGCGGTCTACCCGCGCTACATGAGGCTCTACGACGATCGTAAAGAACATACTTAGGACAGTGAATATCTGCGCAATCCGACTTAGCGCCGCTACTTGTGCGATATAGGAAGTGCCTCCGAAAATGCTGATGAGAAACAGCGTTATCTGAGACTGAAAAGCCGCAAAAATAATAGCTGGGCTCGCCGGCAGAATGTACTTGATCAATTCACGGTCAGTCTGTTGATCTTCATGATCGGGCCACTCGAAGTACATTTGACTGCTTTTGTGAATGAAGAATCCGTTGAAGGTGATGCTGAGGGCACCAATTCCTGCTGCAGTCCAAGCATTTAGTCCGCGCAGTGCAAATAGGACAAGATACGTTAGAAGCCGGGCTGCACCTGTGAGCACCTGAGGAAGGTAATACTCTCTGAGTTTTCCGAAGACGAAGAGAGGTGCTGAGAAATATGAGACTTTTCCCGCAGAGTAGAGGCCGAGCAGGATGGATGCCAGCAAGAGAATCTGCACCTTGATGCTCCAATGGTGCTTATGCATAATCGCCATGAAAGCGATAGCTGCCGCTGGAGAGAGCCACCAAAATAGCTTGTTACGAAGATGACGGGCTGAACGGACATATCTTCCTACAAGGGCAGCATCGTCCCGGTTCGGACCCACCATCGGCACAATCGTGCTGGCAAAGCCCAGGTCCATCAGGACGGAGAAGACGCTCTGGAATCCATTGGCTAAACCAAATTGAGCATAGGCTTCGATGCTTAAGGTCCTTACAAGAAACAGATTGGCCAGGATCGTCAGGCCTTGCGACGCTCCCTGTCCAAACAGGAATTTCACTACGAGCTGCGCAGCCCTATGGATTCGCTTGTTGCGGGGATTCTCTTGGGAGGCCATCGTTGCGACCGACAAAGGACCGCGGTCGAATTCTTCGAGCTCAGGAGGTACGACGGCCATCTCATTATTCTAAGCTGACGAATCTTCGTAGGATTCGCTCACATATGGCTGGAGACACTAAAGATCCAGAAGTCTCCAGGCCGGGGGAATCAGGTCAGGATAAACGCTGTCGGGCTTCAGGAGCCACTGTCTTGGCGCGTAGACAATTTTGTCTTCTCTTGGATTCAGCCATGCACCCCACCAGGAAAACGTACTGTTGGCGATGATGTGATGGTGACAGGACGACATCAACCGCAGATCCTCATGGGAGGAGAAATCGTTGTTGTGGTCCACAAACACAGCATTCAGATCCGCGGGAAGATTTTGTTTTGCATATGCAATGTCATCGGAAAATATGAAGAAGGTTGGAACGGTCAAATGTTGTCGCATCAACGCGATCGCTCGATAGTAGTAGTTGATCGGCAGTGCGATATTTCCTTCAGCTGCAAGCGTATAGTCTCCCCGCCGTATGTGAAGAGAAACAGGATTCTGGCTTGCTCGAATCTTATTCAGAATTTCCAGATTCCTGCCTGAGGCTCGCTTGCTGAACTGAAGACTGGGACGCAGTTTATCCGCGTATTCATCTGCAATACGATGAGCCTGCCAATACCCGACCAAATAGGTCCTTTCGATTCCATCCTTGAGAGGTAGGCGTGGTAAAAACCTGTAACGTTGCGAAAATTCTTCCTCAATGATCTGGATCCGAAGCGCAGATTTGATTCCGGAAAGAGCCGGCTGCAGATATGTCTTTTTGGAGAGGAAGAGACGATCAGGAAAACGGATTGTTTCAATTGGCTCGGGGATCGAAAAATTCGATAGGAGTACAGGGCGAGGATGCCCATGGGAGAACCCTTTGGTCGAGGGCTCTACTGCGATTCGCAGAGATGCGCCATGCGTTTGAGCATAGTACCGGCCTGCGGCATATTGAAACAGCTGATTTCCTAAGCCGCTTAATTGTCGAACAACGATTTGCAGGTTTATCCCTCCTTCGAGCTTTGGGTAACGAAGCTATGCACTCCGTTTGGTGAATTCATAGAGGCCGCACGCTAATTCGCTTGGCGGCATATCGAGAGGATGCGAATCTTCGTGAAGACGATCATCATCTCCTACATAGGAGAATGAGACCAATTCCAAACCAGAGAAGGCATCCAGGATAGTTTTTGGAGCAAACACGCGGTGTGCATTGAACTCCACACGCTCACGCCCCACGGGAACCGAGAAATAGAGCTTTCCCTCGGGCGATAAGACCCGCTGTAAAGATGTCATAAATTTGAAACACGCATTTGGATCGATCGGATCCGTGTAGCGTCCCAGTCCAAAATGCTCCGCAACATGCAGGCTCGAAAGCGAGGCGACACTGTTATCGGCGAAGTTAGCGAGGTGGCTGGCGTCATCTTTGAAAAAAGTCAGTCCCTCGATATCGCTTTCCAGAGGACGGATGTCGATAACAGTGACCGGCATGAACACTAAGAGATGAGCGATGAATCCATCGGTTCTGGAGCCGATATCGTAATGATGGGTAGGGCGCTCCTTGAAGATCTTTCTGGCAGCCCAGAGATCCTGGTGAAAATAGTGTCCCTTAGCAGTGCCAGCGCTGCTGCTCATGTCCGTCAGGACCGGGAAAGCATCACGTAAACTCAGGCGAAACGAACCGGAATTGCACAGCTTTTGATAGGCTCGCCAATCCTTCCAATAAATAGGAAGATTTTGAAGACTTCTGATAAATGTTCGGGGTTCAAAACCAGTGATATAAGGCTGTTTCTTCCAGAAGGAGTCGATCACCCATAAATCCTCTCATCTATCGAGAAGCACTACAATAGGTTCATCCGAGCATGCTTATCAAAGGAATTGCTGCAGAATACGGGATATCTGGAGTGTTGACTGAAGGGAATAGAGGGCGACCTTTTTGGAAATGACTCAACTGCCAAACGATGTGCCTCAGACTGCAGGCCGCTATCCAATTTGTTTCATCATTCCCACATTCAACCGTTCGGCGACTCTGATCGCGTGTTTGAAAAAGCTCGAGAGCCAGACCTTTGCTGATTTTGAGGTCATTGTCGTTGATGATGGATCGACAGATACGACCCAGGCGGAGATGGAGCTCTATATGACTGAGGCTCCCCTGCGGATTCGGTATTACCGTCAACAAAACAGCGGTCCAGCACGAGCCCGGAACGTTGGAGTAGCTCAGGCACGTGCGCCCATCTGCATCCTGATAGGGGATGACATCATGGTCAGTCCCGATTTTACGGCGGTACATCTACGCTTCCACACGGAAAACCCGGATCTCTGCTTCGTGGGCTTAGGGCTCACGCGATGGAGCGAGTCAGGCCAGAAAGTCACGCCACTCATGCGATGGCTGGATGAGAGTGGCGTTCAATTTGCCTATACCGACCTGTTCCGGGGCGTCAAGCCGAATTGGAAGCACTTCTATACAAGTAACCTTTCTTTGAAAACCGAACTGCTGCGAAAGAATCCTTTCGATGAAAGATTTAACAAAGCGATGATGGAGGATATTGAACTCGGATACCGGCTTGAAGTGCAGCATAATCTTAAGATCGGGTTTCTTCCCGAGGCGTACGCAGAACATATCCATCCCACGGATTTTCGCAAGACCTGTCGTCGAGCCTACGGTGTGGGATATGCAAGTGTGTTGTTCGAGAAATTGTGGCCGGCCTCTGTGCAAGCCCGTTCCCATGGCACCCTCTATCGAACAACCCGAGAGATACTGTGCCGGAATGCGTGGTTTTTTCTGCGTCCAATCACATGGGTTACAGAGATCATTACCAGATTCTGGTGTCCCAATCCTTTGCTGATGCCTATCCTCGCTTATCATTCCGCGCTTGGCCGACGCTCAGCGGAGACCCCTGCCCGGTTTAACGATACAAATCTGTAACGCACGGCGAACCACCTTGAAGAATAATGCGTGCTATACTGGTTATGCGCTCCAGTATTTTGGATTATCGCAGGCAAAGATCCTAGGTGGACCGGGGATCTGGCCGGAGACTGCGATAGGCGTTTTGTTCCATCTCTCGGAACGTGGATAGAACGCGCTGGTTGCTCTGGCTTGGACGGAAGGTCAATGGTGACCTTTCTCGCCGTGCAGCAGCGTACGCCCGACGCAGGGCAGCTGATAACCCCGGAATCCATGATGCGTCTTCGCATCGTTCTGCATTCTTCAGGCACACCGCATCGCTTGCGGCCTTACTTAAGGATTATTTTTGACAACAACTTTAGAAGTACCTCAGCAGCTGGACTCGACTACCGCAAACAATTCCAGCAACTCTCCCGTTTTTACAGACTTCAACATCTCGGACGCGCTCAAGAAGCGCCTGACGGACGCTGGCTTTGTCACTCCCACGCCGGTTCAGGCCGGAGCTATCCCTCCCGCCCTCGAAGGTCGCGACATTCTTGCAACAGCTTCGACGGGAACCGGCAAGACGTTGAGCTTTCTGGTTCCGATGCTGGAGCGGCTGGACGCCACGTCGGCCCCGAGCACACGGGGTAAGCGCAGCCCGATCCGCGCCCTGATCCTGCTGCCCACTCGCGAGCTCGCGATGCAGGTGCTCGAAAGCTATTACAAGCTGATGCCCGGCATGAAGAACGATGCCGTACTCGTCTGCGGTGGACTCTCCGAGAACACCCAGCTTGAAAATCTCAACCGCGGACCCCGGCTGGTCGTGGCGACTCCAGGGCGTCTTGAGGACTACCTCCGGCGACGCCAGATCGACCTCTCCCATGTGGAGATGTTTGTCCTCGATGAGGTCGATCGCATGCTCGACATGGGATTCCTTCCTCCGATTCGCCGCATTGTCACGGCAATTCCCAGGGGAAGACAGACGATGTGCTACTCCGCGACTCTGGACGCCAATATCCAGGAGGTCGTCCGCGACTACGTGAAAAACCCCATCCGTATCGAGATCGGCACCACGTCGAAGCCATCGGACCGTGTGGAACTGCGGGTCTACACCGTGATGCAGGACCAGAAGCTTGGCCTGCTCAACCAGATGCTGCGGGAAGAGCAGGGGAGCTTTCTGGTATTCTCGCGCACCAAGCACGGAGCCGATCGTATTTCGCGCAAGCTGGAAAAGCTGGGCCATGACTCGAATGCGATCCATGGAGATCGTTCTCAGTCGCAACGCAGCTCCGCGTTGAAAGGTTTTGCTACCGGGAAACACCGCGTCCTGGTGGCCACCGACGTCGCAGCGCGCGGAATTGATATCTCCGACATCGCGCATGTCGTCAACTACGACCTGCCGAACGCCAGTGAAGACTTCGTGCACCGTATCGGTCGGACGGGACGAGCCGGCGCAAAGGGCGTCGCCACGACCTTCGTAATGCCGCAGGAGCGCCACGATGCCCGAAAGCTGGAGCGCGAATTGAAGATCAAATTCGAGTGGCGCGAGGCCGATAAGAACCTTGAGAAAGAAGAGCGCAACAAGCCTGTCGATCTGAGTTCGATCTCTGGTTCGCCGGGCGGCGCGGCCCATCAGGCCGGCTCAGGGTTGGAGGCTCTGCTGGCTCTGGAGACCCGGTCCTGGCGCGGAGGTACCAACGGCCAGCAGGCGTCATCGACAAACGAGGGACGCCCTGGTCCTCGCGGCCGGCAAAGAGGACGCAGGGGACCTGTAGGACGGTCGAATGGCAAGCCAGGTCATGGCAGCGGCAGATCTCGCGCGGGCTCGCGTCCGAACCGCGGAGAGCGCGGCTAGTAAGTCTGCTACGGGCGATGCGAGCGGATCACCTCCCAAGGTGGTCGCCCGCATCGCCCGCCGTCTTTAATGCGCCGGAAAGCAGCCGTTGAATCCTGTCTGCAGCAGCAGCGCCTCTAAGTGCTTTTCCTGGAATACGGTCTGCTCATAGGCCCGCGTTTCTGCAGGTTTTCGACCTAAACCCGTTCCCCGGCAGGACCTTGTCCTCAGCTTCCCTCTACTCCGCCGTGAGAGAATTAAAGCGATGATTTCTGTTTCCAATGTCACTATGCGTTATGGTTCGAAGCTCCTCTTTGAGGATGTTTCGGTCACATTTACCTCGGGTCGCCGGTATGGTCTCACCGGGCCAAACGGCGCCGGCAAATCGACGTTTATGAAGGTCCTTACGGGTGAGATCGACGCTCAGAAGGGAACGGTCGTACGCCCCAGGAAGATCGGCGTCCTTAAGCAGAACCAGTACGAGTTCGATGCCTATCGCGTAATCGATACCGTCATCATGGGAAACAAGGGGCTCTGGGCTGCGCTTGAAGAGCGCGAGCAGATATACGCCAAGCCTGAGCTGACGGACGAGGATGGTTCGCGTCTCGGTGAGCTTGAGGGAATTGTTGGCGATGAGGATGGTTATGAGGCCGAGGCAAACGCCGCCATTCTGCTGCAGGGGCTTGATATTCCCGATGAGGTGCACGAGCGCAGGATGAGTGAGCTGCAGGGCGGCCAGAAGGTCCGTGTCCTGCTTGCGCAGGCGCTTTTTGGAAATCCGGAAGCTCTGTTGCTGGACGAGCCTACCAACTATCTCGACCTTGACTCGATCCACTGGCTTGAGAACTTCCTGAACCGCTACGACGGAACGGTCATCACGATCTCCCACGATCGACACTTCCTTAACTCCGTCTGTACGCACATTGCCGACATCGATTACGAGACGATCATCACCTACACGGGCGGCTACGACGATATGGTGCTGCAGAAGACGCAGGTCCGCGCCCGCATTGAGTCACAGAATGAGCAGCGCGAGAAGAAGATCGCGCAGTTGAACGACTTCATCGCACGCTTCTCTGCCGGCACCCGCAGCTCTCAGGTCAATTCGCGCAAGAAGGAAGTGGAGCGTCTCGCGACGACCGAGCTCGCGCGTTCAAACATCCAGCGGCCCTATATCCGTTTCGAGATGTTGCGTCCCTCCGGCAAGCATGTCCTTGAGATCGAGGGGATCAACAAGTCCTACACGCAGCCGGACGGCAAGACCGAGCACGTGATCAACAACTTCACCGCTGCAGTGCTGCGTGGCGACAAGATTGTGCTGATCGGCCGTAACGGGCAAGGCAAAACAACCATGCTGAAGGCCCTGTTGGCGAATGCAGGACTGGATGAGTCCGAGCCGGATGCGCTCGAGTCCGGTGTGGTGAAGTGGGGCCACGAGGCGCAGATCGGCTATTTTGCGCAGGACCACAAGGGCTCCATTCAGCTGGGAATGACTGCCGCCGACTGGCTGCACCAGTTCGACCCGCAGGCCAGCCGCGAGGATATCCGCGGCATCCTGGGGCAGATGCTCTTCCGTGGCGAAGAGGGCAACAAGAAGACCGATGCGCTCTCCGGAGGTGAAGCCGCCCGTCTGCTCTTCTGCAAGCTGATGCTGCAGAAGCCGAACATCCTGATTCTGGATGAGCCGACGAACCATCTGGATCTTGAAAGCATCAATGCACTTAACCAGGCGCTGCAGAAGTACGAAGGTACCGTGTTCCTGGTTACGCACGACGAAGACCTGATCGATGAGGTTGGCACTCGTGTCTGGCACTTCGAAGGCGGTCCGACCGACTTCCGAATTACCGATCACAAGGGCCCGTACGCGGAGTACCAGCAACAGCTCGCTGTTGCTGCAAAATAGCACCCTCGCATTCCTGCTGCGTGTGTCACCTTGCGGCGCAAGCCGCCTTGTTCCTGCCACGCGGAAGAGTACTTCCAGCAAGATCAAGCTTTATCGGGCCACAGTCCCGATAGGGGAGCGGCGACATTATGGGGAGCGAAGTTGTCAGCAGCAGCGGCCCCCCGGGCCACAGCCTTCTGCGAAAGCACATGCCCGAGCTGGATGTGCTGCGCGGGATGGCGATTCTCTCCGTAGTGCTGTATCACGGCCTGTACTGGAACGGCGGAGCTGTAACCGGCGGCCTTGCAAGGCTGGTGGTAAAGGCAAGCGTCTTCGGATGGCTGGGGGTCAACCTCTTCTTTGTACTTTCAGGATTCCTCATCACAGGAATTCTCCTGGACACCAAGGGCCGCCCCGATTATTACCGCCGGTTCTATCTTCGTCGCGTACAGCGTATTCTTCCCGCTTACCTGGCCACAATCGCCATCCTGTCCTTGTTTCATTACCTCACGCCGGGTGCGGTGCTGGTTTCGTTGCTCTTTCTCGTCAACTACGACCAGGCTCTTCCGGTTACGACCGGCTACGGTCCCTTCTGGTCCCTTGCAGTAGAAGAGCAGTTCTACCTGCTGTGGCCCATGCTCGTATCGAAGGTCAACATCCGCGTCTTTACGGCCATTGCGATTGCAATCTGTCTGCTGGACCCCGGCCTCAGGTGGCTGGTGGGTTCAGGCCGCGTCCATTGGTTAGGAGATGTGCACGAGAGCACCATCCTGATCGCGGACAATCTTGCCATCGGCGCACTCGCGGCTGTCTTTGCCCGCTCTCCTCAGGGAACCCTGCAGAATGGGCGCAAATGGGGCGTCGTCCTGATGTTGACCGGCCTCTTCGTTCTGCTGGCGGGTCTTCCGTTCGGTATTCTGCATCGCGCATCCGTCGTTGGCGCGGTTCTCCAGACCACGCCCTGGAACCTCTTCTTTACCGGTCTGCTTCTCTTCCTCCTCGGACTCCAGAGTCCGTGGTGCAGCTCTCGTTCTGCGGCTCCGTTGCGCTTCCTCGGCTATATCAGCTATGGGCTGTATCTCATCCACCTGCTGGTCTTCGATGCCTACGACTGGTGTGTGGCCCGGCTGCCTGCTTCCATTCAGCCAACCCTCCATCTCGTATTTCCGCGACTTCTTCTCGCAGGTCTGGCAGCCGTAGCGGTCGCATGGCTTTCCCGCCGATTCTTTGAAGAGCCCTTTCTTCGAAGGAAACCGGCCAGTTCCCCGAAAGAGGCGGCACGATCGAAATCGTCTGAACGGACATCTTCCCATCAAGAGGACTCTGTGGCGGCCGATCCCTCCTCAGCACAGTTGTAAGAGCTGCGCGGCAGCTCTCGCAGGTTCCAATAAGTGACGGCATCGTGAAATAATGGGGAGAATCAAGGCAATCACGCCTCTCTTACCCAAAAAGGCGATCCCAATGGCTGTATCCGTTTTTCAGCACGAAACGATCGACGAATCAAAAAAGGCCAGCGAAGCTACGACCTCCCGCCTCATCGCCCTCGAGGATGAGTATGGCGCGCACAACTACAAGCCTCTGGACGTCGTGGTCGAGCGGGCATCCGATGTCTGGATCTATGACGTGGAAGGCCGGCGCTACCTAGACTTCCTCGCCGCGTACTCGGCTGTCAACCAGGGCCACTGCCACCCTCGCATTATGGCCGCTATGCAGGAGCAGGCGCAGCGCGTCACACTGACCTCGCGCGCCTTCCGCAACGACCAGCTCCCTCTCTTTTACAAGGAACTCACAGAACTCACCGGTTACGAGATGGTTCTCCCGATGAACTCAGGAACCGAGGCAGTTGAGTCTGCACTTAAGATCGCCCGCAAGTGGGGCTACAAGATCAAGGGAATTCCCGACGGCAAGGCAGAGATCATCGTCTGCGCCAACAACTTCCACGGGCGCACCATTTCGATCATCAGCTTCTCCACCGAGGAGCAGTATCGCGATGGCTTCGGACCGTACCTGCCCGGCTTCAAGGTCATCCCCTTCGGCGATGCCAAGGCCTTGCGCGAGGCCATAACGCCAAACACCGCAGCCTTCCTGGTTGAACCCATCCAGGGCGAGGCAGGCGTCCTGATTCCGCCGGACGGCTTTCTCTCCGAAGCCGCCGCCGCATGCCGCGAGAACAACGTTCTCTTTATCGCGGACGAGATCCAGTCCGGCCTGGGACGCACGGGCAAGCTCTTCGCCTGTGAGCACGAGAATGTCACGCCTGACGTCCTTATCGTCGGAAAGGCGCTCGCCGGAGGTTTCTACCCCGTCTCGGCTGTGCTCGCCTCGCGTGAGATTCTCGGTGTTCTTCACCCCGGCGATCACGGCAGCACCTTCGGCGGAAACCCGATGGCCTGCGCGATTGCAAGGGCATCGCTGCGCGTCATCGTCGAGGAGAAGCTGGCGGAACGTTCTGCAGAATTGGGTGCGCTGCTGATGGAGCGCATTGGCCAGATTCGCAGTCCGCAGATCCGCGAGATCCGCGGACGTGGCCTGTGGGTTGCCATTGAGCTGAATGGACCCGCACGTCCGATCTGCGAAGCCCTCATGCGCGAAGGGCTGCTCTGCAAGGAGACGCACGATAATGTGATCCGCCTCGCTCCGCCGCTGACGATTACGCGTGAAGATCTGCTATGGGCATGCGACCGCATTCAGCAGGTTCTTGAAACGAAATAGATTTTTGTGCTCAGATGCGTTCGATAACCTTTCTTTCGTCATTCTGAACGCAGTGAAGAATCCCTGTATTTCGCCCGGAGCTGCGTAGGCGCAACCGGAAAAATACAGGGATTCTTCGCGTTTCTCAGAATGACCGCCTTGCAGGGCTCTCGGCTATTTAGCCTTCTCCGGCTCCAGTCGAAACGCTGCGAACGCGCGCTCCAGCCCTTCTCGGGTTGAGATCAGCGGCCGCCAGCCGATGTTCTTCAGCTTGGCGTTGCTGAACTGATTGCCGCCCCACATCGCCTGGGTCTTGTAGGGCGTAAAGATCGCTGGAAGCTGCCCGCGTGATCTCTCGCTGTAGCGTTCCACCATCTTCGATCCCCACATCAGTGCAGAGTAGGGAACCGGAATCGAACGCACGGGAGCGACCCTGCTCTTGTACAGAGCGAGATATTGCTTTGAGGTGACCAGATCGTCATCGACAACGTTGTATACCTGTCCCGCCGCACCGGGAGTCAATGCGGCTACGACAATCGCCTCTGCGCAGTTATCAACGTAGGTCAAAGGAAGCAGGTTGTTGCCGCCCAGGTGCAGGAAGCGGCCGAAGAGCTTCAAGCCAACCCGATTGGAGAAGTGTCCGCCGCCCGGCCCGTAGATAACGCCGGGACGAAGCACAACCAGCTCGAAGCCGTATTTGCCGCTGTACTCCCAGAAAAGCTGCTCCTGCCGGAGCTTGGAGTGTGAGTAAACGTCGCGTTTCTCCGGGTGTCGCTCGAGCGGAGTGTTCTCGTCGACCATGGCGCCGCGGGGAAGTTCAGCCACGCCCATCGCGCCAAAGGAGCTGACCAGCACAACCCGGATCGGCCGCAGCTCGTTGACCACTGCCTCCAGCAGATTGCGCGAGGCGACTACGGAGTCCATAAACATCTCGGCGGGCGATCCCTTCAGGGCCGCCGCAGCATGGATCACCATCTCGCAGTTGGAGACTGCCGGGGCGATCTCGTGGAGATTGCGGAGATTGACTGCAACAAACTCCAGTCTTGCCGCTGGATAGCGTGCAGCGATGGCCTCCAGCCCCCGGGCCTTCGAGGTATCTCGCAGCATGCAGCGAATGTCGTTCTGCCCGTGTGCGAGCAGACGCTCCACGATGGCCTTGCCCAGAAAGCCACCTGCTCCGGTAACGAGGATCTTCATCGCACACCCTCCTCAACCGGAGCCGGATAGACCTGCTGGATGATGCGGTCCATGACCGTGCTGACGCGGATGATCTCGGAGTAGGGGATCGGCGGCGCTCCGCCGGTGCGAATCCCCTGGTAGAACAGCTCCAGCAGCTTCGACATGCCGGCGAAGAAGTGGAACTCGCTACGCCGGAACTGGCCGATGTTCTTCCTGCCTTCCGCAAAGTATCGTCCAGCCATCTGCAGCGAAGGCGCCAGGCGCCCCAGAGCGCTGGGGTAGCGTTGCGAGGCCGCCATCACGACGGTGCGATTGTTGAAGTCCACAGAGACCGTCGACTTTGTGCCATATACCGTCAGCGTATTCGCAACCGGACGTGCGTGCGAGCACAGGCTCCCGTAGGCGGAGACACCTCCCGCTCGCATGAAGACTCTGAGCTCGTCCAGCATGGTGTCGGTAGCATCGTTGCGGACGGCCTCTCGCCGTTTGTATGCAAAGGCGTGGATCTCCGGCTCGATGTCAGGGAACAGCGGCACGATGCGGTTGAAGATGTGGTCCATCATGTTGTGGAAGAGCTTGCCTGGGAGACGGTGCACCCAGTGGGCCGGATCGCTCATCAACACCTGACCGTAGGCTCCGGACAGGTCGTAGCCGATGAAGGCCTCAACGTGAACCGGATCCCCGATCTCGCCATTAGCCAGCATCTGCTTGAACTGCATGGCCGGCGGATCGAAGTTCGGCCAGTAATTGATCGTCATCTGGCGTCCGCCAGCTACCACCACATCAATCAGGTGCCGGGCTTCGGGAGCGGTAAGCGCCAGCGGCTTTTCCAGAAATACGTGTGCGCCGGCCTCCACGCACTGCCGCGTCAGGGGGAGGTGGACTGCCGGTGGGGTTGTGATATGGACCACGTCCAGCTGTTCCCGGGCCAGCATCTCACCCGCGTCCGCATACCAGGCAGGAACTCCAAAGCGCACCGCAAGCTGCTCAGCCAGCAGGGGTTCGCGGTCACAAACAGCTGCCAGCTCTGCGCCCTCCAGGTATTTCACCACTTCGGCGTGTCCGTCAGCGATCTTGCCGCAGCCGACGATCCCTACCCTCAGCTTCCTCAAATCCGTCATTGTCTTTAGCCTACAGAATCCCGGTGGCTTCACAGTATGAATTCGATGCGCATGGAGACATTCTCCAGATAGCGCCGGACATGGGATACTTACTGTAGAGCGAGAGACAGCTCCCGAGGGTCACGCAGGCCGCCATGGCAGATATGGAATCCGCAACGGAAGGTATACGGAACAAGGGCAAAAACGTCCTTGGACAGCCGCTGGACGTCTGCGGGTGCCAACCCATGACTGGCTTCTATCGCGACGGCTGCTGTAATACCGGACCTGAAGATCAGGGGCTTCACACCATCTGCTGCGTCGTCACTGAAGAGTTTCTTCGCGTCTCCAAGCTCCTGGGCAACGATCTCAGCACCCCGATGCCCCAATACGGATTCGAAGGACTGAAACCCGGCGATCGCTGGTGTGTCTGTGCCGCACGCTGGCTGCAGGTAGAGCAGGCCGGCGCTGGATGCCCTATTGTGCTGGAAGCGACGCACGAGGCCACGCTGGCCATCGTTCCCTTCGAGACCCTGATTCGTTACGCCGTCATCCCTGAAACACTGCACTAAGCTCCTCTCCCGTTGCCCAGGTCACTTGCAAGACGCCACCTGCAAGACGGCGAAAAAGCAAAAAAGTGTGCTTTCCGGCGGTGAACCCCATCACAGGGCTTGACAGCAGACCCTGCCAGATAAGACCGTAGAAGTACTACAAGTTTTCCATTTTAAGCCGTATCTGAACCGCATTCCGGCAGACAGTTTCGCCGTTCGGCAGAGGCAGATTCTCTTTCTACACACCGTTTTTCCACCGGTGTCGTGTTCAAGGAGCCAGTACCCAGATGTGTTATCCCTCCGCGTGTAAACGCCTTCTCTCATTCGCTGCGGCGATCGTATTTGCTGCAGCGGCTATTATGCCGGCTCCTGCGCAGACCTCCGCAGTCGGCAACATCACTGGAACCGTTACCGATTCCAGCGGCGCAGCTATTCCCGGCGCCAGCATTACCATCCTGAACAATGACACCGGCGCAACCCGCACGCTGACCACCGGCGGCAACGGCGATTACACCTCCGCTTTCCTGCAGCCTGGCCACTACGAGATCATCTTTACCGGCCCCGGCTTCGGCAAGGTGGACCGCAAGAACCTGGTGCTGACCGTCGGGCAGACGCTCTCCGTCGATGCTGCCCTTCCGACGGCCCAGGCCACCTCCGAGGTGACCGTCACCGACGCCTCCCCACTGATCGACACGGAAAAGTCCGAGGTATCGCAGACGGTGGGCACCCAGCTGGTCTCCAATCTCCCGGTCAACGGCCGCCGCTGGGACAACTTCGTGCTCCTGACGCCGAACGTCGTTCCTGACGGAAACACCGGCCTCATCTCCTACCGCGGTATCTCCGGCCTCTACAACACGAACCTGGTGGACGGCGCCAACAACCAGCAGGCCTTCTTCTCAGAGGCCCGCGGACGCTCGCTCGGCGCGCCCTATGTCTTCTCGCAGGACTCCATCAAGGAGTTCCAGTCCTCGGCCTCCGGCTACTCGGCTGAATTCGGTCAGGCCGCCGGCGGACAGATCAACGCCATCACGAAGAACGGAACCAATCAGGTCCACGGCGACCTCTTCTACTACCTTCGCTATCCGTCCCTGAATGCGCTCGATCCCTTCGCCAAGTTCACAGGCCGCCGGAACAACCAGCCCTTCCTTTTGCAACCCACGGTGCACCAGCAGCAGCAGTTCGGCGGCTCCGTCGGTGGTCCCATCATCAAGGACAAGCTCTTCTACTTCTTCACCTATGACGGCTTCCGCAAGGTGAACCCGATTCTCTTCACGTCCTCGGTTTCAGCCGCAGACATTAAGCGTTACGGAGACAACACCTACACCACCAGCGTCAACGGCGTGCAGACCCCGGTCACGACCTGCCCTGCGGGAGTGACCCCGGCCCAGTGCAGTGCAGCGGCCCAGTACATCATCGGCAGCCTCACGGCGTTTCCGCGTAACACCACCCAGGACATCTTCTTCCCGCGCCTGGACTACCAGCTGAACGACCGGAACCATCTCTCCGCCAGCTTCAACTGGCAGAACTTCAAGCTGCCCAACGGCTACCGAACCGACAACACCCGCAACAACGACTCCAACACCTCCAACGGTCGCAATGACTTCCACGAGCGCTTCCTCGTCGCCAACTGGGAGTCGGTCGTCAGCGCAAACTCCGCCAACGCACTGCACTTCCAGTGGTCGCGCGATCTTGAGACCACCGGATCCAATGCTCCCGGACCCGCAGTCAACATCTCCGGCCTTTTCGGATACGGCGGAAATCTTGCCCTCCCGCGACCTGCCTTCCCCGATGAGCATCGCTGGCAGATCGCCGACGTCTACACCATGACACGAGGCAAGCATTCGCTGAAGGCCGGCGTCGATCTCAACTTCATCCACGAGTACCTGGCCAATCTCTTCCAGGGCAACGGAAACTACAGCTACTCCGGCGCGCCCTACACGGCCTTCTCCAACTGGGTGCAGGACGTCTACGGTCTGAATGGCGGCCGCCACTACAACAACTTCACCCAGGTCGCCGACCTGCTCAGCAAGGTTCCCGGAAGCGACGACTTCTGGAACAAGGACCTCTCCGTCTTCGCCGAGGACAGCTGGAAGCTCGCTCCCTCCTTTACGCTGACGGCGGGCGTCCGTTACGACACGCAGCTCGTACCGCAGCCCCCGCGCCCGTACACCACCAGCGCGAACGGTCAGCCCAGCCCTCTTGGCCAGTTCTACACAAGCACCATCAACATCAACTACAAGATGGTGCAGCCGCGCATCGGGTTCTCCTGGTCCCCGCAGTCAGGAACCGTCTTCCGCGGCGGCTACGGCATGTTCTATGGCCTGACCTCGAACTCCACCTTCTACGCACTGCGCGTCGAAAACGGCGTCTTCCAGCAACAGTACAACTTCTCGAGCCCCACGGCTCCCGGAGCTCCCGCTGCTCCCAATGTCCTCTTCACGCCTCCAGGTCCTGCCCTCGCCGCTCCCTTCGCCGGAGCAGCCACTCCGCAGGCTGTGGGTCTCGGAAATGCTTCGCTCCCCACGATCTCGTTCCGTGGCCTGAGCCCCACGTTCTCCAACCCCTTCACCCACTCCATGGATCTCGGTGTCGAGCAGGAGCTTCCTCTCCACTCGTCTCTGTCGATCTCCTACGTCGGAACCCGTGGCCTCCGCCTGCCTTACTTCATCGATGTGAACCAGCCAACCCCGACGACCACGCGCACCTACGACGTCTACGGTGCGACTGGAGCGCTCGCCCAGCAGGTCACCGTACCGTTCTCTCCGGCTGGCTCGCGTCGACCCTCGCCGAACGACGGCAGCATCCTCGCCGGATTCAGCGGGCTGAACTCCTGGTATCACTCGATGGCCGTCTCCATTCGCAAGCCGATGGCCCACGGTGTCGAGATCCTCGTCAACTACACCTGGTCCAAGGCGATGGATAACAGCCAGGTCTCCGGCGTGAGCGGAACCTTCAACGGAACCAACGTTATCCTCGACCCCTTCAACCTGAAGAACAACTATCCAAGCGGCATCAACCTGACACGCGAGTACGCACGGTCCGACCTCGATATGCGCTCGCGCTTCGTCGGAAGCATCGTGGCTACCTCGAACTTCACGCTGCCAACTTATGCCAAGCCCTTCGTCAACGGATGGACGCTCTCGGGAACGTTCACCGCGCAGTCCGGTACGCCTCTGACTGCGTTCATGTCGAACAATCCCTCCTCGGCGGGAGCGGCCTACGCCGGACTCGACGGCTCGGCCACCGGCCTTGCGGTCAACCTCAACAACTCGCCCGGCTCAGCCTTCGGTCGTGCACCGTTCGTTCCGCGCAACGCCTTCGTCTACGGTGGTGTGCGTAACCTCGACGCCCGTCTGTCGAGGGACTTCCCGATCCACGAGTCGATCAAGTTCCAGCTGCTGATGGAGGCCTTCAACGCCGTCAACAAGCGACAGGTGCTTGGCGTCAACTCAACCGCCTACTCGTTCGCTGCTCCTCTGGCGCCTGGCGGCAATGCAAGGATCGTTCCGTACACCGCCACTCCCTTCGGAGCCCCCACCCAGACCACGGGAGTTCTCTACGGACCCCGTCAATTCCAGTTCGCGGCGAAGCTGTTCTTCTAGCCCGCGAAGAACATAACCCAAACAGAAAGGCTCCCGGAAGGGAGCCTTTTCCGCTTCTGAACGCTATCTGTGCATCCAGCAGAAGATGGTGCGCCCGAGAAGATTCGAACTTCTGACCTACAGCTTCGGAGGCTGCCGCTCTATCCAGCTGAGCTACGGGCGCATGCCTTAAGCGTAGCATGTTCGTGACGGATTGACAGTCTCCGCAGCTTCAGTCCAGCATCGAAGATGCGTAACAGGATTCCCTCAGCTCAACCACGAAAGAGAGACAGAACATGCTTCGTCGCAGCCTTGCCACATTCGCCTGTACAGCTCTGCTCGCCACCGCCAGCCTGGCCCAGATGGGCAAGTCCATTCCAAGTCCGCCCGAAACAGCCACTGCCTCACTGAATGGCAAGACCGTCACGGTGAAGTACGGCGCTCCGTCCATGCGCGGTCGCAAGATTATGGGTGAACTGGTCCCCTACGGCCAGGTGTGGCGTACCGGAGCCAACGATGCCACCAGCCTCGTGACCGAAGGCAATCTGAAGATCGGAACCACAACCGTTCCTGCCGGAAGCTACACGCTATACACGTTGCCCAGCTCCGGACAGTGGATGCTGATCGTCAACAAGCAGACCGGTCAATGGGGAACCAAGTACGACCAGTCGCAGGACCTGGCCCGCATCCCTATGAAGTCCGAGAAGCTCTCGATCCCGCAGGAGCAGATGTCCATCACCTTTGAGAAGACCCACGGCAACTCGACCGAGATGCACGTCAAGTGGGAGAACACCGACGAGTACGTTACTGTGACGGCAGAGTAGGTTAGGAGTTCTTCTCCGCAGCCTCGCGTTCAGCTCTCAGCTTCTCCATCACAGCAGAGACCAGTTCTTTCGCCCCATTCAGATTCACCATCACAGCCTGCAGATCGAGCGCCGGAACCTTCGGGTTCCGGTTGCTCGTGCAGTAGACACCATGCTGGCCAATGAGGATCAGCGCGTCTGTAAGGCAGTCCATCGTCGTCGCCAGGCGGCCGCGCGCCTCGCCCATCATGAACTCGTACTTCTCGAGCTCTGCACTGCGCTCATCACCGAGATAACGAAACTCCGACACTACCACTCCTTCGCGGCAGAGTCCGGCGTCAGCGCCGATGAATCTGCCGGCCCTTTAGGGTTTGGCTTCCACCGCAGTATCGGCTTGCGAGCTGCGGTGGTCTCATCCAAACGTCGTAGTCGCGTCGTATGGGGCGACGTCGTAACGATCGCGGGATTCTCCTCAGCCTCGCGGGCAATCTGCTTCAGCGCATCGATCAGCAGGTCCAGCTCCTCGCGGCTCTCGCTCTCGGTCGGCTCAATCATCATCGCGCCCTGCACCACCATAGGAAACGACACCGTATAGGCGTGGAACCCGTAGTCGATCAGCCGCTTGCCCATGTCGCCGGTCTTCACGCCATTCCTCGCCTGTCTTTTGTCGGAGAAGACAACCTCGTGCAGCGACCGCGTCTTGTACTGCAGCTCGAACGTGTCCTCGAGCTTGGCGCGGATATAGTTCGCGTTCAGCACGGCATCCTCGGTGGTCTGCCGCAGCCCATCCGGACCGTTGGCCAGAATGTAGGCCAGCGCGCGCACAAACATGCCAAAGTTGCCATAGAAGGCCCGCACACGCCCGATGCTCTGCGGGCGCTCATAGTCCAGCGCCAGAGTGCCGTCTGGCTTCGTCACGACAACTGGCGTTGGCAGGAACGGCTCCAGAATCTTCTTGCACGCCACCGGGCCCGATCCCGGGCCACCGCCACCATGCGGTGTCGAGAAGGTCTTGTGCAGGTTCAGGTGCATTACGTCGACGCCGAAGTCACCAGGCCGCGTCTTGCCGACCAGCGCGTTCATATTCGCGCCGTCCATGTAGAGCAGCGCGCCCTTCGCGTGCAGGATGTCCGCGATCTTGTGGATCTCGCTCTCGAAGACGCCGATCGTCGATGGATTCGTCAGCATCAGCGCAGCGGTGTCTTCATCCACCATGCGCTCCAGCTCCGCGATATCCACCATGCCCTGCGCATTCGACTTCAGGTTCGCCACCTGGTAGCCGCACACGGCCGCAGTCGCCGGATTCGTCCCATGAGCGGAGTCAGGAATCAAAACCTTCTTGCGCGGATTTCCCTGCGCCTCGTGATACGCACGCGCCAGCAGGATGCCCGTAAACTCGCCATGCGCTCCTGCCGCTGGCTGCAGTGTGATCGTGTCCATGCCGGTGATCTCCACCAGGCAGTCGCTTAGCAGCTTCATGATGCCGAGCGCACCCTGCGACAGCGACTCCGGCTGGTAAGGATGCGCCTCGGCGATTCCTTCCAGCCTCGACACCAGCTCATTGACGCGCGGGTTGTACTTCATCGTGCAGCTACCCAGCGGATACATGCCCAGATCGATGGCGTAATTCCACGTCGAGAGCCGCGTGAAGTGCCGCACAATCTCAATCTCGCTCAGCTCCGGCATCACGCCCAGGTCCGTGCGAACCGAATCCCCGAGAAGGGAAGCCGCATCGACAGCAGGTACATCCAGCTCAGACAGCCGGTACGCCTTCTTCCCCGGCGAAGACTTCTCAAATATCAGGTGCTCGTTCTGGTTGACGTGTGTCGTCACCTTCTTCGGTGTGCCAACAAACTTTGTCTCGCCCATGTATCCCTCACACACATCCAACAGCAACCATACGAAAAACCGTCATTCTGAGCGCAGCGAAGAATCCCTGTATTTCGCTCGGGCCGCCACAGCTTCAACCGAATGCCTTAAAACTCTTCCTGATCCGCAACCAACCCGGTCGGCGAAAACGCCCCCGCCTGCGGACCGTCCAGATCCTCTTCCCGCAACGACAGCGCGATCACTGTATCGTTCTCGAACTTCACAGTGAGCGAGTCGCCTTCTTCCACCGTCGCCTCTTCCACCTTTTCGCCAATCAACGCACAAAGAGCATTGCGATACTCCGGTTCGCCGTACGCCAGGGAATACTCGCTGAACAGAACATGAGGCCATGCGTAGAAGATCAGCAGAGGAGTCTCGAAGCGAAGCTGCAGATAGTCCTGCACAAACTCCACCGCATTCAACTCCGTGCCGATAATTTCACTGATGTCCACTACTTAAGCCCCTCTGCCGCAGCATCGATCTGCTGTTTCGTCGTAAGCTCCGTAGCGCACCAGAGGCTGGCATTCGGGCCCAGCTCCGGATACCACTTCGCCAGCGGCAAGCCGCCAATGATCTTCTTTTCAAGCAGAGCGGCGTTTGCAGACTCAGCATCTTTGCCAAGCTCCAGCACAAACTCATGAAACCGCGGCGCACCCGCAAACAGCACCTTACCCGCCTTGCCTAGAGTGTCAGCCGCATACTTCGCCTTGGCGAGATTCTGTACGGCGAGATCCTTCAGGCCCTCTTTGCCGTAAACCGTAAGGAACACCGTCGTCATCATCGCAACCAGCGCCTGGTTGGTGCAGATGTTCGAGGTCGCCTTCTCGCGGCGGATATGCTGCTCGCGCGTAGACAGCGTCAGCACGAATCCGCGCTTGCCGTCCATGTCCTTGGTCTCGCCTACGATGCGTCCCGGCATCTGCCGCAGAAACTTCTCCTTGCACGCGATCACGCCGCAGAACGGCCCACCGTAGCTGGGCGCTACACCAAAGCTCTGCGCCTCCAGCGAGACGATGTCGGCCTCAACCGGCGGCTTCACAATCCCGAGCGAGACAGCCTCGGCGATCGACACGATCAGCAGCGCGCCCTTCTTGTGCGCGATCTCGGCAATCGCCGCAACGTCCTCGATTGTCCCAAAGAAGTTCGGCGACTGAATCAGCACGCACGCGGTCTTGTCATTGATCGCCGCATCCAGTGCAGCCAGATCCACACGGCCATTCTCCGTGTAACCAACCTCGGTAGACGGAATCTCCTGATGCTGCGCATAGGTCGCGATCACCTCGCGATACTCCGGGTGCACCGTCCGCGCAATCACCGCCTCGTCGCGGCCCGTCACGCGAACCGCCATCATGATGGCCTCCGCCGCGCCGGTCGAGCCGTCATACATCGACGCGTTCGCGATCTCCATCCCCGTCAGCTCACAGATCATCGTCTGGAACTCGAACATCGCCTGCAGGGTTCCCTGCGAGATCTCCGGCTGATACGGCGTGTAGCTGGTCAGAAACTCGCCGCGCGATACGACCGTATCGATCAGTACGGGCCGATAATGCCGGTACACACCCGCGCCAAGGAAACTGGCGTAGCCTGTAGCGTTCCGGTTGGCGAACTCGCGAAACGTTTCGATGATCTCCGACTCTCCATGCTGGCGGGGAATCGCAAGATCACGCTTCAGCTGGTACTCCGCCGGGATCGTCGCAAAGAGATCGTCGATGGAACCGACGCCAATCTCAGCGAGCATCTCCTTGCGGTCCGCCGGGGACTTCGGAAGATAGCGCATTCTTTAGTGTCCGGTCTCTTCGCTGACAAACTTTTCGTAATCGGCTGCCGACAGCAGGCTGTCCAGCTCCGAGGCGTCGCCAAGCTCCACCTTCAGCATCCACGTGCCGTTCGCGTCCTGGTTGATCTTCTCCGGCGCATCCTTCAGCGACTCATTCACCTCGGTCACCGTGCCGGTCACCGGCGAGTACAGGTCCGAGACCGCCTTGACCGACTCCACCGATCCGAAGATCTCTCCCGCCTTCAGCTCCGCACCCACCTGGGGCAGGTCGACAAAGACGATGTCGCCCAGCGAGCTCTGCGCATAGTCGGTAATGCCGACCGTGCCTTTAGCGCCGTCGACGCTGATCCACTCATGTTCCTTGGTGTACTTGTAATCCGCAGGATAGGACATAGATGTTTTTGGGGGTCTCCGCTTCTATTGTAGTGTGTGCAGCGCGCCATATCGTGCGGTAAACGCCCGTCAGCGCGGGCCAAATCCCGGGTACGGTTCCAACTGGGTCACCAGCGGAAATCCGATCATGCCGAGCTTGAACAGCGGAAGACTTTCAACGGCTTCCCGGACCTCGGCTTCGCTCGCAGCCTCCAGAACCAGCGCCGCGCCGGGCTTGTCCTTGCGGCGCCACGCGCTACGCAGAACACCCGTGGCATAAAGCTCCCGAACCCGCTGACCCTCAGCCTCAAGCAGCTCCGGCTTCCATGCCTCGGCAGGGAACTTGTCCGTAAATCGCTCCGTCAAAACCAGAAACTGCATGCTCACACTCCCATCGTCTTTCTCGTTCTATCCATACGGCCCAGGGGAAGAAAGTGTCATCCTGAGCGAAGCGCAGCGAAGTCGAAGGATCTGCGGTTTGCCTGCACAGCCTCCGAACTTAGCCCTGCTTCTTTGGCCTCTTATAAAACGGCGTCGGAACAACCTTCGCCTTCACCATCTGTCCGCGAATCTCCACCGCGACCTCGGTATCGACAGCCGTAAACTCTACCGGCACAAAGGCCAGTGCAATGTTCTTCTTCAGGAACGGTGCAGGCGAGCCGCTGGTAATCTCACCGATTCGGTTGCCGTCCAGCGAAAACACCGGGTAGCCATCCCGGCCAATGCCGCGCTCAACCATCTCCAGGCCTACCAGCTTGCGCCTTGGCCCGCCCTCCTGCTGGATCTTCACCAGCGCATCGCGCCCTACGAAGTCGCCCTTATCGAACTTCGCGTACCGCTCCAGGCCTGCCTCAAAGACGTTAATCTCGTCCGAGATCTCATGTCCATACAGCGCCATCGCGGCCTCAAGGCGTAGCGTATTCCGCGACCCCAGCCCGCACGTCACGATGCCGAACTCCTTGCCCGCCTCGAGCACCTCGTTCCACACTCGCGCGCTCGTCGGCTCATCCGAGGGGATGTAGATCTCAAACCCGTCCTCGCCCGTATAGCCGGTCCTTGCGATCATCACGTTGTGCAGGCCGCAGACTTGTCCCCAGGTAAACCAGTAGTTTTTGATCGTGCTCAGGTCAACCGACGTCAGCTTCTGCAGGGTCTCCTTCGCCCTGGGGCCCTGGATCGCAAGCTGTGTGTAGTAGTCGCTGAAGTCATTCATGTGTACGCCCGGCATTCCGCCAATTACCTGACGGACCCACTGCACATCCTTCTCGCGCGTTCCCGCGTTGATGACGATCAGGTAGTCGTTCTCCGACAGCTTGTGGACCACAACGTCATCCACAAACGTCCCATTGGGATACAGCATCGCCGAATACTGCGCCTGGCCCACCTGCAGCTTCGACGCATCGTTCATGCACAGCTTCTGGATCGCAGCCAGCGACCCCGGTCCCCGAAACTGAATATCACCCATGTGCGATACGTCGAAGACACCAACGCCGGTCCGCACTGCCATATGCTCGGCCGTCAACCCGCAGCAGTCCACCGGCATGTCCCAGCCGCCAAAGTCCACCATCTTGGCCTTCGCGGCGCGATGTACGGCGTTCAGTGCAGTTTTTCGTAAGGGAGCAGCAGTCTCTGGCAAGGGTCGTTACCTCTCAGCTTCATCGTATTGTGCTGCCATTCCGAGGTCAACGAACACAGGTCTTCGAGGTGGTAATCGCCGTGAGGCAAAATCGACACCTTATCTGAACCATGAGCTGACTCTTCTTCAGCACCTAGCCATGAACGCGAAATCACGGCCGAAGGACAGGCTCGCCAGTTCGAGGGTTGGTCAAAGTCACATTCTCAAGCGCCTGGATAAGCCACCCATCGGCCTGGAGTCTCAGGACGGCGAGTATCACGGTATCCACGGCATGGGGCCCGGCCGGATGTGCCTTTCCGACGGTAAGGCGACTCCAAAAGTGGACGACTGCAGCACCATCTCCGAGAGCGACCGTTGCGATGACCTCATTCGCCATAGTGGAATCGCTGTAGATCGTCGCGTGAATCGGTGCATGCAAGGCGACGATCTCCTGAACGCCGCGCACGTAGTGACCGAAGCGATTCACAAACGTAGCATCCTCGCAGAAAAGCGAAGCAAGCGCCGCCATGTCATGACTGTTCCATGCTCTTTGGAATTCTTGCGCTATGTCTTCAGGGCGCTTCATCTTGATCATGTTATTCCAGGTTCGAATCGAAATCTCCAGAGCCGCCTCGGGAAACAGTGTCCTCCTGAGCGAAGCCCCGAAGGGCGCAGGCGTAGCAGCTGCGGTTTACTTTGTTCCGAACAACTGTCTCACACACGGTGCGACACGATCACACCACCACCGACTCCCGATACTCTCCAAACACCCCGCGCAACACATCCGCAACCTCTCCAACGGTGGCATATGCCTCCACCGCTGCCATAATTCGCGGCATCACATTCTCGCCATTCCGCGCAGCATCTTCCACACCCCGCAGGGCACCAGCATGTACCCCCGGGTCCCGTCGCACGCGCAGCTGCTTCAACCGCTCCACCTGCCTGCGCTCCAGCTCCTCGTCGATCCTCTGGATGGGCACCGTGCGTTCCTGCTCGCTCACAAAGTCATTCACCCCCACCACGATCGCCTGCCTCTCATCCACCGCGCGCTGGTAGGTATAGGCTGCGTTTTGAATCTCCCGCTGGACGTAACCCTGCTCAATCGCGCGCAGCATTCCATAATGCCCGCCCAGGTCAAACCGCTCAATCGCCGTGATGTACTCCTCGGCCCGCGCTTCAATCTCGTCCGTTAGGGTCTCGACGTAGTACGAGCCCGCCAGGGGATCGACCGTATCGGCCACGCCGCTCTCATGCGCCAGCACCTGCTGGGTGCGCAGAGCTATCCGCGCCGCCTGTTCCGTGGGCAACGCCAGGGCCTCATCAAACCCGTTGGTGTGCAGCGACTGCGTACCGCCCAGCACCGCCGCCAGCGCCTGTACTGTCGTACGCACGATATTGTTCTCCGGCTGCTGCGCCGTCAGGGTCGAGCCCGCCGTCTGTGTATGGAACCGCAGCATCCAGCTCCGCGGATTCGTCGCGCCGAAGTGCTCGCGCATCAGCCGCGCCCACATCCTGCGCGCCGCACGAAACTTCGCCACCTCCTCCAGCAGGTTGTTATGCGCGTTGAAGAAGAAGCTCAGCCGCGGAGCGAACGCATCCACCTCCAGCCCGGCATCCACCGCCGCCTGCACATAGGTCATGCCGTTGGCCAGGGTAAAGGCCACCTCCTGCACCGCCGTGCAGCCCGCCTCACGCATGTGGTAGCCGGAGATCGAGATCGTATTCCACTCCGGGACTTCATCGGCGGCCCACGCAAAGATGTCCGTCACCAGCCGCATCGCGTGTTCGACCGGATAGATGTATGTCCCCCGCGCGATGTACTCCTTCAGGATGTCGTTCTGTACCGTGCCTGTCAGCTTTTTGGTGTCCGCACCCTGCCGCTTCGCCACAGCAACATATAGCGCCAGCAGAATGGAAGCCGTCGCGTTGATCGTCATCGAAGTCGAAATCTCATCCAGCCGGATGCCCTCGAACAGCCTCTCCATGTCCTCGATGGAATCGATGGAGACCCCGACCTTGCCGACCTCTCCCAATGCCAGCGGCGAATCCGAGTCATACCCGATCTGTGTCGGCAGATCGAAGGCTACGCTCAGCCCCTTGGTTCCCTGCGACAATAGAAACTTGTATCGCCGGTTCGACTCCTCGGCATCGCCCATGCCCGCATACTGCCGCATCGTCCACAGCCGACCCCGGTACATCGTCGGCTGAATCCCGCGGGTAAAGGGAAACTCCCCCGGATTCCCTAACTGTGTCCTGGCATCGAATCCTGCCAGCCTCTCCGGCCCGTACACCACGTCGACCGGAATCCCGGAACTCGTCTCGATCTCTCTCTGCTGCGGTCGCTTCGTGTCCTTTGGCATGACGCTCAAGTGTACCCGTCTTCCCCTGTTTCTTTTTGTGGAACAATGAAGCTATGGCTGGAGAAGTATTCGGTGGGTTTGCCTGCACGGTCTGCGGTGAGCGGCACGATGTTCTGCCCCTCAAGTACAGCGTCAAGGCCCCCCAGGCCGTCCTCGCCGTACCGCAGGATGAACTGGAACAACGGGTGGTCCTGACGGCAGATCAGTGCGTCATCGACGGACAGCAGTTCTTCCTCCGCGGCCGCATTCTCATTCCCGTCCACGGTCTCGATGCGCCCTTTGTATGGGGCGTCTGGGCTGAAATCAGCCCCAAAAGCTTTATGCGCTCCAACGATCTCTGGCACGTCGCCGGACGCGAGCAGGAACCGCCCTTCTCCGGCTGGCTCAACAATGATCTCTTCCTCTTCGGAAACACCATCAACCTCGAGCTGAACGTTCAGACCCAGCCGGTAGGCGAGCGCCCCCGCTTCAGCGTCGCCGACCCGAACCATCCTCTCGCTATCCAGCAGCGCGACGGCATCTCCATCGAAACAATCCAGGACATCGCCGAGATGATCTTCCATCGCGGCGAGGAGCGTTAGCTCCCCTCAGCGCGCCCGCTCTCTGCGCCGCGCCCGCAGGAAGCTGCTGACGCAGAAGTACGTAAATACCACTCCCATAACCGCCGCCATCAGGAAGTGGATGTGCGCGTCATGGGCGCCCGGCTTCTCGTGCAGGTTCTCCCGCAGCTTCCAGGCTCCGGTCAACGCATAAAGCCCAAAGATCCCGAAGAACACCCCGGTAAACTCCAGCCAAAGGACGCCCGAGAGCCGCACGAAAGGACTCCAGACCGCCTCGCCAAAACGCTTGCCTCCGCGCGCCACGCCTTCGCTCGCGCGCCGGGCCTGCTGGGCAGTTCGTGCTGCCTGCTGAACCGGCTGCTTTGCTGCTGGCGGGCTGGACACGGTCCGCTGCGTACTGGTGCCTGTACTCTGTACTGGCCTCGGCTGCGTTGTCGATGCGGCACGCGGATTCGGCGACGTTGCCGCGTTCGCAGCTCCTACCAGCGATTTTGCAGCGGCCCGCGCTCCTACCCCAAGCGCCCGCCCAAAGCGTACCGAATCCATATTGCTAAGTGTAGTCGCTCCTGCTGCGGCGGCAAAGATGCTTCCACCATCAAACGCAATCCCGCTACACCGCATCCTAGCCGGAAGAATACGCGAAAGGGTCATCCATGAAGGGCTTTCTTTATCTAACTGCTGGTCTTTGCGCTGCCGCCGTCGGCATCATCGTCTGGGGACCCCGCAGGACCGTTCCCGTCCAGGATCTCGCCCATCGTCTCGAGGATGCCTGGGCCGATCACCACACCGTCGCCTGACCGGCCTGCCTTCCGCCGGCGGAGTCACCTCCTGGCCGCGGCCTGTTCCACCCTGTGCCTGCCCTTTCACGCGTCGCTCCGTTGCCCGTTTTCTGCACAGCGCAAACGCGTTGCGGCACCCTTCGCGGTAGGCGTATCCTGTCCACAACAATTGGTTCGTAGTACCCGCAATGCCGTTCCCGCCGGTCTCCAGCCGGGAATACCCGCTGCGAGGTCAGATGAATTTCGAGCAGCCCGGAGGTGGCATTGAACCAGAAGATCAAGCAGCTTATCCAGAAACTTGGCGAAGCCATCCACGAGACGGTCTCTGAATCAGAGGACATCGCCATCGTGGTCAAAGACATCCGCGACCAGGGCTTCGATGTCCTGCTCATGCTCGAAGCCACCATCGGCCTGAACGAGGTGGAGACAGCACCGGAGCAGACCGACGATTCCGGCGATGACGCCGGGCCGTTCACCTCCAGCGATCTCAACTTCCTCAAATCGCTGCGCATCAGCGTCAACGAAAACGAAGCCTCTGCGGATGCCGACGATGAAGCCGCAAACACCTGACGTAAGATCGCTCTCTTCCGCGAAGGGGCCTGCGCTCGGAAGTGCAGGCCTCTTCTGTCTTCGTCGGTGTCATCTTAAGAAAAGCCTTCGAATGTGACCGGCAATGATAGACTTCCGTCTCCTCCCCGGGACGCGGTTACGGTTTTGTGCATCCCAACAAGCACGCCCCGCCAAGGGGCTGACAAATGAGGTCGCTACACGATGAAAGATACGCTTGGTGTTCTGTTAGCCGGTGGTGCCGGTGAACGTCTCTTCCCGCTGACACGCGATCGCGCAAAGCCGGCCGTCCCCTTCGCCGGTCAATACCGCATCATCGACATTACGCTCTCCAACTGCATCAACTCCGACCTCCGCCGCGTCTACATCCTCACCCAGTACAAGGCGCTCTCCCTCAACCGGCACATCCGCGAGGGCTGGGGAACGCTCGCCTCCAACGAACTCGGCGACTTCATCGAAATCCTCCCCCCCATGCAGCGCGTCTCCAAATCCTGGTACCAGGGCACCGCCGACGCCGTCTATCAGAACATCTACTCCATCGGCTCCGAGCAGCCCAAGTACGTCCTCATCCTCTCCGGCGACCACATCTACAAGATGAACTACGCCCGCATGCTCCAGCAGCACATCGACAGCGGAGCCGAGGTCACCATCGCCACCCTTCCCATCAGCCCCAGCGAGGTCTCCTCCTTCGGCGTCGTCGAAGTCGCGCGCAACGGAGAGGTCACCGGCTTTATCGAGAAGCCCAAGGAGACCAGCCTGCGCTCGCCCTTCGATCCCGAGATGGTCGACGCCTCCATGGGCATCTATCTCTTCAACACTGACGTGCTCTTGCCCGAACTGGTCAAAGACGCCGAAGACCCTCACTCCAAGCACGACTTCGGCCACAACATCCTGCCCAAGCTCCTCGGCCACTACCGTATGATGGCCTACAACTTCGTCGACGAGAACAAGCAGAAGGCGCTCTACTGGCGCGATGTCGGTACCCTCGAGGCCTACTATGAGGCCAACATGGACGTCGCCTCGGTCTCTCCAACCTTCAATCTCTACGATAAGTCCTGGCCCATGCGCACCCGGCCCTACCAGTACCCCCCGGCCAAGTTCGTCTTCGGCGAACCCGGACGCACCGGCATGGCCATCAACTCCATCGTCTCGGCCGGCTCCATCGTCTCCGGGGCCGTCGTGCGCAACTCCGTCCTCTCCCAGGACGTGCGCGTCAACTCCTACGCCGACGTCGACTCCTCCGTCATCTTCTCCCACGTCAACATCGGAAGGCACTGCCGCATCCGCCACGCCATCATCGATCGCGACGTCCATATCCCCGACGGCACCGTCATCGGGTACGACCCGCAGGAGGACAAGAAGAACTACTTCGTCTCCTCCAGCGGCCTCACCGTCGTCACCCGCGACTACTCCGTCTACGAAAATCCCGTCTCGCCCATGTTCCTCCAGGGAAACGGCGGAAACGTTTAGGCCTACAACGAAAAAAGGCCGCGTCCGAGGCGAACCCTCCGACGCGGCCTTTTTCTCGTGCGCTGCTTGCTTACCGCTTGCCGAACCGGTAGATCACGCCGCCGGAGATGCTAAAGAACGTCCTCGTCTCCGTGCCAAAGTGCTCCAGGATCAGGTCAGGAGAAAGCCGGATCGCAATGTTCTTGGAACGATTGATGTCCACGCTCCCGCCCAGTGCCGCCACCGGCTTGGTCCTGTCGGTGTACAGCCCGATCAGCGGACGATACTGCACCGGAACCACGCCCGTATCATGGTTGAAGGCCCCATGGCCAACACCGACGAAGGCATGATAGTTCAGCGCAGCGTACTGGTTCTTCGGACCGCGATACTGTGCTCCCAGCATTCCGATATTCAGCGAAACCAGCGGGCGTCCGGAGATGTACGGGGTCGGATTCACCGGCGTCGTTCCCCATTCCCCCCGATAATCTGCCGCAAGTCCCCACTTATGCGTCAGCCAGTAGGTGCCCTGCAGCTCAACGCCGCCCAGATTCATGCGTTCGGTCAGCGCCTGCCCGGCCTGGAAGTTCATGAAGCTGAAACCCCCGTAGACCTCATATTTGTTGTCGTAGGTCACCGGCACAATCATGCCGAATTTGGGCTTCGGCTTCGTCGTCACCTGCGGGGTGTTCTGAACCTGCGCGTTCTGCGCCGTGGCAGCTCCAGTTGCCGCGGTCAGCAGTACTGCCAGGGCTCCCATCCATAAACGACGTCCCATCCACCGCGCTCTCCTGCTCTCTTCGGGCAACACGAACTCCTCGATCTTCTTCTCCAACATCTGCTCCTGCGTCTTTCGTTTACCTTTCAAAGATATAACGTCCGGCGTACCTCTGCCTTCCCGCCCATCCCGGAAAAGGACCGTTTTCTCGTCCCGCACGAACCAGCCTGCCTCTCCGTGCCGTCCGCGCCAAGCGCGAACCGCCTTGCTCAAGGGCACGACTTCAGTCCTGCCGAACGTAGCCTAAGACCCGCGGTTCCCGACCCATCGACCGTAAACCTCACAAAGGTGTCATCCTCAGCGGAGCGCAGCCGAGTCGAAGAATCCGCGATCGCATCTCCCCTCCACTCTCTCCCGCTCGCTATCCCCAATGCGCCTTCTCGTGTGCGACAATAGTTCCTACCGCCGCTATAACCCATTCGAACAGGGAGCGGCAGCGCAAGGGGAGATATCCATGGGCGAACTATTTACACCGACGCATCTGATCGTCCTCGCGGTCGTTGTGCTCGTACTCTTCGGCGGCAAAAAGCTGCCTGAGCTCGGCAAAGGTCTCGGCGAGGGCCTTCGTGGTTTCAAGGAAGGCATGAAGGGCGTCGCCGACGAAGTCAACAAGCCCGCCGACGCGCACACCGTCACGCCCAAGCCTGAAGAAACCGCAAAATAACGCGATTCTCGAACACCGTTCCGTGGTCGCAGCGTACGATCCGCATCTTCTCCGTCCTAACTGCAAGGCTGGTTCCCTGCGCATCGGATGAAGCTAAAATCGCCCTATCTCGTCAAGCCGCACGCAAGAATCAGGCTCTCACGCCTGGCGACGGACGAGACAGGGCCATTTAAGCACGAAGATGCCGCAAAGGACGTCCTCGACCGCCACCGGAAGGATCTCTCCGAACTCCAGGAGATCCTCTACGCCAGCAAACAGAAGGCCGTCCTGATCGTCCTTCAGGGAATGGATACCGCCGGCAAGGACGGAGCCATCAGCCACATCTTCTCCGGAATCAACCCTCAGGGCTGCGACGTCGCCAGCTTCCGCCAGCCCACTCCAGACGAGGCACAGCACGACTTCCTCTGGCGCATCCACGCCCAGGTTCCCCGGCGCGGAATGATCAAGATCTTCAACCGCTCCCACTACGAAGACATCCTCGTCCCCCACGTCCACAAACTCATCTCCAGCAAAAAACTGGACGAGCACATCGAGGACATTCTCGAGTTCGAGTCGATGCTCCACGACAACGATATCGTCATCCTCAAGTTCTTCCTCCACATCTCCTTCCAGGAGCAGACCCGCCGTCTCCAGTCGCGCATCGACACGCCCGACAAGCAGTGGAAGCTCTCCGCCAGCGACTTCCGCGAACGAGAGTTCTGGTCGCAGTACGAGGAAACCTACAATCGCCTCCTCTCAGCCAGCAGCCGCAGACACGCCCCCTGGTTCGTCATCCCCGCAGACTACAAGTGGTACCGAAACGTCGCCATCTCGCAAATCCTCGTCCAGACCATGAAGGACCTCAAGCTCAAATACGCCCAGCCCTCCATGGATCCCTCAAAGATCAAGCTGTAATGGCAGCGGACACAAGGCTCATTGCTCCAGGCGCACCCCTCGACACATGTCTCCGCACTCCTGACTGAGACTAATCGCCTCATCGCCGCCAGGCGCAACCTGCGTCGCTTGAGAGCACAACTGACCCCGCCCTGCTTAAGGGCACGACTTCAGTCGTGCCGAACCAGAGCAGAAGAAGGCGGCTTCAGCTGCTGAGGCCAATCCCGAAAACCTGCCCCAGAGCCTACCCCGACCCAAAGCCTCTCCTCCACCTAACGCTCATTCATTTCCAATCATCGAGCATAGACCTAACAAAGGTGTCATCCTGAGCGAGCAAAGCGAGTCGAAGGATCTGCGGTCCTGACCGAACCCGCGACCAAATCAACCCTGCCAGCGTCAACCTCGACTCCACTCAAGCCAGGTGCCTCATTCGAGCATCGCTCAAAGCCGAGCACCCTTTGAACCCGTGTCTCCACACTCATGAGTCAGGTTAATCGCCTCATTCGCACCAAGCGCGAACCCTTGCTTAAGGGCACGACTTCAGTCGTGCCGAACCGATCAGAAGAAAAGCGGCTTCAGCCGCAGGGCAATCCCGAGATCCTGCCCCAGAGCCCACCCCCGGCTCTGAGCCTCTTCTCAACCAGAGACGTTCTTCCAGAGAGCCTCTTCTCAACCAGAGACTCTTCTCCACCAAAACCTCATTGGTTTCCAACCCATCGAGCGTAAACCCAACAAAGGTGTCATCCTGAGCGAGCGAAGCGAGTCGAAGGATCTGCGGTTCTTACCGAACCCGCGAACGAATCAACCCCTACCAGCGTCAACCTCGACTCCACTCAAGCCATTTGCCTCATTCAGAACCGCCTTGCCTAAGGGCACGACTTCAGTCGTACCAACAAAGCCATCAGACTCCCCCAATCGCTGAGCGAACCAGGGCCCGCGCATCCCCCGGCAGCTTCTCCCCCAGCACGCTCGCGCAGAAGACCTGAAAGAACACCGAAGCCATCAGCATCTGCCCAGCCACATCCGCGTCAACCCGGCTCGCAATCCTTCCCAGCGCCTTCTCCGCCTCGATGTAATCAGCTATCGTAGCCACCCCGCGCCGCGGCCCGCGCCCCTGCAACGACTCCTGAAAGCGCGCGCGAAGCTCCGGCTCCCCAGCCAGCGAGCACAACATCACGACGACCTTCTCCTGAAAACGCCGAAGCCCTTCCACGGCAAAGATCAGATTCTCCTCCGGGGTCTCCAGTCCCACCCGGCCCTTCAACCCCCGCAGAGGCGCCAGCATCTCCGGCAGGCTCTCCTCAAGAACCGCCAGCAGCAGATCAACCCGGTCTTTGAAGTGCACATAGATCGCCCCCTCCGAGCAGGGAACACTCTGCGCGATCGCCCGTGTCGTCACCGCCGAGGCCCCTCGCTCGCGTACCAGCCGCTCTGCCGCAGCCACGATCTCTGCCCGGCGGCTGGGCCTTCCGCGCTTCCTTGCAATCTCTGTGGTCTTTACCTCTTCTGCGCTCATCGTCACCCTACCTCGAACACGCGTGAACTCCGTGACTGCCTCGCTGAAGGCTGAGATCCAGGGCGGAGCCAAAGAATCTGCCATCCACTCCATCGACATGCACGGCCCGCAAAAAGCTGTTTCAAGCCATCGCCAGAGTAGACGTTCTGCTATATAGTGAACAATCACTCACTAAATAGTGGGCGCGAGGTTTCCATGCAGCAAGCTATCGTTGGCCGAATTCTCCTTACCTTCGTCCTCACCGGCGGCTCCATCCTGTCCTTTCTGCTGGACTGGAGCCCCAACCACCTTCTCAATCCGCTCTGGCATCCCCATGCCCGCTACCACTCCGCCATTCTGCTCTTCCTCTTCGCAGGAGTAGCGGCAACCGCCACATGGCTGCTCTGGCGGCCTACCGGAGAGCCGCGCATCGCATTCACGGCAGCGGCACTCCTCTCCCTCTCCTACTGGACACCGTTCTTTTATGTCCCGCTTCTCCTTAGACCAGCCTCGTACTGGGCCGGAATCCCCGGCCACGAACCCCGTCTCTATGGGATCCTCATCTACCCGAACCTGCTCGTTGTGGCTCTCTTTGTCGGACTCACGCTGCTGGGCTGGAGACTCGGAACCAGCTGTCAACCCTCGGAATCCACTAA